>Ga0184612_10000018_pt1 | contig 67766 bp, 62 predicted proteins | sample PLM3_60_coex_FD_133163 | JGI IMG/M metagenome (GOLD analysis project Ga0184612, IMG submission 133163) | Groundwater sediment microbial communities from an aquifer in East River, Colorado, USA - PLM3_60_coex | ecosystem: Environmental > Terrestrial > Soil > Riparian zone | place: USA: East... | reverse complement strand
GGGCGATTGATACGCCGACGCAAGGCGGCATTGCCTCCGGGTCGAGTTTTGTGAACTTCGGGTGGGCGCTGACGCCGCAGCCGAAGCTGATTCCGATCGACGGGTCGACGATCGCCGTGCTGGTGGATGGCACCCCCCTCGGCACCGTGGACTACAACCACGAGCGGGCGGACATCGAGGCCCTGTTCCCCGGCTTCCAGAACACCGCCGGGACGAACGGGGCGGTCGGATTCCGCGTAATCGACACGACGCTGCTGGCCAACGGCCTGCACACGATCTCGTGGACGGTGATTGACAACCAGGGGGCGGTCGAGGGGATCGGGAGCCGGTTCTTCACGGTGTCGAACGGGGCGGGGGCCGTGACGGCGGCGGCGGAAGGCGCGGCGTCGAGACGTGTGACTGCGACCGCGGAGGACATTGCGGCGGCGCCGCGCGATGATGCGCCGGTGCTGGGGCGCCGCGGGTGGAACCTCGAGGGCCCGTGGCGGTGGCATGGGGTCAGCCGAGCTGGGCACGCGATGATCCGCGGCGAAGAGATCGATCGGATCGAACTGTGGCTGGGGGCCATGAGCGGAGCGCACTACACCGGGCACCTGCGCGTGGGCGCGGGGCTGGCAGCCTTACCGGTTGGCTCGCAGTTGGACGCGGCGACCGGGTGGTTCACGTGGGCACCTGGCGTGGGCTTTGTGGGGACGTACGACTTGGTGTTCGTGCGGTGGGAGGGGACGCGTGCCGTGGCGCGGCACGAGGTGCGAGTCATCCTGGCACCGAAGGGCAGCGGCCATGTGGGTCCTCAAGTCGCCATCGACACACCCCGGCCGCAGCAGGATGTGGAACAGCCCTTCTTGCTGAATGGTTGGGCGGCCGACGTGGATGCACGGGATGGAACCGGCATCGCTTCGCTCCACGTGTGGGCGTATCCGCTGGCTGGCGGTCCGCCGGTGTTTGTCGGCGTACCGACGTACGGCGCGGTGCGGCCCGATGTCGCCGCAGTGCACGGCGATCAGTTCCGCGAGTCCGGCTATAGGCTCTTCGTTCAGAGCCTGCCACACGGCAACTACGACCTCGCGGTGTTCGCGTGGAGCACTGAGGCGGCCGACTTCGTGCCAGCCAAGGTCGTGCGCGTGACAATCAGGTGATTCGATGACGAGCAGATACACGAAGGACGTGAGGCCGTCTGAGCCCTCTAGGGATTGGGTGGCAGGTAAGCCTGATGGGAGGCATCGATGAAGCGCGCGTCGCGTGTCGTGATCCTGGCGTTTCTCATGAATAGCACATCAGTAGCATTAGCCCAGGAGGCGCCCCGGTTTCCGAAGGCCCAGCTGACAGTCGCGGAAGGCGAGAAAACCAAGCAGGTTGATGTCACGATTGCGTACACCACAGACACGTTTCAGGTCCTTGACAAGAAGAGCCTGAAGGCGATCAAGGAATTCGGATACAAAGGCTTCACCGGTGGGGAGTATTCCTACTCGAAGTCGCCACGATGGAAATCAGGTCTGTTCATCTCACCGTTTCTCTTCCTGTCGAGCGGCAAGAAACACTGGCTGCTCGTGAGGTCGGCTGACGACTATGCCCTGCTCCGGCTGGATAAGGCGAACTACAAAATGGTCATCGCCGAATGGGAGACGAAGACCGGACTGAAAGTCGAAGCCCAGGGGGAAAACAAGTGAGTGCTCTCTTTTGGGACGCTTGAATCCTTGCAGCACACCCTGCAGAGCCGCGAGAGTACGACAGAAGAGGAGGAAGACCGTGAGCAAGAAGCTGGCCTTCGCGGTTTCAATAGTTCTTTTTGGCTGCGGCGGCGGAGGGTCGTCAAGCCCGACGCTTCCAAGTGGGCCCTCGTCCCCTCTGTCCCTGGTGCCAGCCTCTGTAACGATGAGCGCCGTCGGCAGTTCGCAAGTGTTTACGGCCAGCGGCGGAGACGGGTACAACTATGTCGCGTCCGAAGTTCTCCCACTGGACTCCTTCAGAACCGATGTGATCGGGGTCAATCCCTACCGGGTTCAGGTAACGATGACCCGACGGCCTGGCATCAACTCAACGAGACTCGTGGTCGACGGCGTCGTCGGCGGACAGATTCGGTCTGTCATCGCCACCATCAACATCATGTGAGACATAACGTGGACCTGGTTGCCCCACACTTGACGCGTCTATCCCGGGTCGCGAATGGTCGCACGGCCCGCGCCACTCCGACGTCGCAGTCCCAGACGCGGAGCACGTGCAGACTTGCGGCCGTCGTGCTTGATTCCTGAGTCGTCGACCTGCGCGCTATAGTCAGGGGTGATGGAACCGGTCGCCTACCGCTTCTGCCCATCCTGCGGCGGTCACCTCGAGACCCGCCTGCTCAAGGCCACTGAGCCCGAGCGCCCGGTCTGTACGGTGTGCGGCCACGTTGTCTATCTGGACCCGAAGGTGGCGGTCGGCACCATCATCCGTACCGGCGACGAGCAGCTCGTGCTCGTGCGCCGGGCGATCGAGCCCGGCTACGGTCTGTGGGTCTTTCCCGGTGGCTACGTCGATCGTGGAGAAGAGATCACGAGTGCCGCCATTCGCGAGGCGCGCGAGGAATCCGGGCTAGACGTTCGCATCGACGGACTGGTGAACATCTACTCGTATGGGGGACGGTCGCCGATCATCATCGTCTACGCGGCGACGGCGCTCGGTGGCGAGCTGTGTGGAGACGATGAGTGTCTCGAGGCCGGGTTGTTCAGATCGGACGAGATTCCGTGGGCGAGCCTGGCGTTCCGGAGCACGACCGAAGCGCTGCGGGACTATTTCAAAACTGAGCGGCTGAGCTCGAAACTGAAATGAAACCGGCCCGGAAATGTGCGCACTTCTGCGCAAGCTCGAATGAAATCGGGTGGTATACTTCTCGCCTCCACCCTGCGAAGACCACGACTTCTTGACGCTGGCGCGGACGGCGGTGTGCTTGCTGCACGCCGCGCAGCCTGCGATTCGTATCCGGGTTCACCTATGAGACACGCACTCGTTGCACTCTGCTTCGCTGCCGCCACGGTCGCGTCTGCCTGCTTCGGGTACGAGCGCACGAGCACGCTCGGGCCCTCGGCAACAGGGATTGCGGGGCTCCTTGGCAACTGGACGTCGTCCAACCTCGTCCCATCGGCCAGCGCGTGCACGGACTTCAAGTGGAACGTGACGCAGCAGACCGGCAACACCGCCAGCGGCACGTTCAGCGCCACCTGCAGCGGCGATCTCAAGGTGGCCGGCACCGCGAACGGGACGCTCTCGGGATCGACCGTCACGTGGAACGCCCAGGCGACCGCGTCGGTGTCCGGACTGCCATCGTGCGCGATTACCCTGACCGGGACGGCGGAGCTCGGCGTGGACTCGATTCGGGTGCCCTACTCGGGAGACACGTGCCTCGGGAAAGTGAGCGGCGTCGAAGTCCTCAAAAAGAACTGACGGCCTTGCTTGAAGGGATACGACTCCGTCTGCATTACTCAATGCTCGCGGGGCCCCACCCCCGCTCGCTCTCGCGCGGCGACTTCGCGCCGCGCTCGGGCCGCGGGCGCTATCCGAGCTCGTCGGCTGACGTCGCGCCGTAGAACTCGTACCACGGATGCGCGGGCTTGAGGCGCGCGTTCACGTTGCCGATATTCTTCACGCCCTCGACTTCCAGCCACTTCCTGAATGCCTCGCTGCCGTTCTTTCCGTAGACGGCGATTCCGTCCTTCCAGGTCGCGCGTCCACACAGCACTCCCGAGAATCGGGTCCCCGCTTCGGCCGCCAGCTCCAGCGACTCGGTGAACTCCTGGTTGCTGACGCCGGCAGACAGGTAAATGAACGGCCGCGTCGCGATGTCTGCCGACCGGCGGAAGTAGTCCATCGCCTCCTGCTTCGAATAGAGCTTCTGCCCGCCAAACGACTTGCTGCCCTCGACGTACTTCATGTTGATCGGCACTTCGACCTTCATCACATCCACGCCGTAGCGGTCCTTGGTGAACTCGGCCATGCTGCCGGTGACGACGTCGGGCTTCTTCTTTGAGTACTCCGGCCCCTTCTCGTCGACACCCTCTTCATAGCCGACAAACTCCAGGAAGAAAGGAATGTCATTGGCGCGGCATTCGTCGCCGATTCGCTCCACCCATGCGTGCTTCTTGTCGTTGATCTCCTTCGAATCGAAGGGCGTGTAGTAGAGCAGGATCTTGATGCAATCGGCGCCCGCTTCCTTCAAGCGGCGGACCGACCAGTGGTCGAGCAGGTCGCCCAGCCGACCCTCGCCGGTTTTGTCGTAGCCCGTTTTCTCGTAGGCCATGAGCAGCCCCGCATTCTTCGCGCGCCGTTTGCTGGCGGGCAGCCCCCACTCGGGATCGAGAAGGATTGCGCTCGCGTGAGGCGTCAGGACCTCGGTCACGAGCGACTTGAACTCCTCGATGTCGCGGTCACCGACGCTGCCGCCTTTTTCCTTCGAGAGCGCCTTTTGCAGGGACCCGCGCTGGTCCATGGCCGCGGCGGCGATGACGCCCCGTTCGTTCGAAACGGCCTTCATGCCGGCGAGTTTGCCTGGTGTGAATTTCACGGTCTTCTCCCCTGTCCAAGAAACACGTTCGTGACACGGCCACGAACCAGGCACGACGACCACGACCCGACTTCGCCCTTCGGGCTTCGTCGAGGTCTCGCCGTAGCGCTTCGCGCGAAGGCGGAAGCACGTGGGCACGATGAAGACACTTTAAGGATCTTCTTCGTGCGCATCGTGGACATCGTGTTCATCGTGATGAGGCCGTGAGCCGGAAAATGCTGACGGAGTAAGAGATCATTTTATTACAGGAAACTGAAAGTACTCTACCGCGGCGTCCGCGACCGCGCGCGCGACGATCTCGTCGATCGCCAGGGCCGCTTCCGCCCGCAGCACGTCGGCACGGCGCGCTTTGGTAGCTGGACGGCTCGGCGTGAAAAGCGTGCAGCAATCCTGGTCGGGGATAATCGAGATTGGGTACGTGCCGAGGCGCTGCGCCTGGGCGGTGATCTCGTCTTTGTCCATGCCGATGAGCGGCCGCAGGACGGGCAGGGTCGCGACGTCGTTGATCGAGGTCAGATTCTCGATCGTCTGCGACGCGACCTGGCCGACGACCTCGCCCGTCACGAGCGCGCCGGCGCGATGCTGGTGCGCGATGGCCTCGGCAATGCGCATCATGAGCCGGCGATAGATGACCACGCGCAGAGCAGGCGCCACCGACAGGACGACCTGCTGCTGGATCTCGCCGAAGGGCACGAGGAACAGCCGGGATCGGTTCTGGAACCCTGTCAGCAGGCGCACCAGCTCGCGCGCTTTCTCCTGCGACGCCCGCGAGAGGATCGGATAGCTGTGGAAGTGGACGAACAGCACGCGGCACCCGCGACGCATCAGGCGCCACGCCGCAACGGGTGAATCGATGCCGCCCGAGAGCAGGCAGACGACCCGTCCGCTGACCCCGACCGGCAGGCCGCCCGCGCCCGGATGCTTGCCAAAGAAGTAGAACGCCTCGTTCGTCAGCGTTTCGACATGGATCGTCAACTCCGGGTCGTCCAGGTCGACGTGCCACCCGCGTGCTTCTTTGATGCGCCCTCCGACTTCGCGTTCGATCTGCGGCGAGGTCAATGGAAACCGCTTGTCCGCCCGCCGCACCGAGACGCGGAAGGACCGAGGGTCGTCCGGATCGAGATCGCGCAGGATCTCGCGCGAGATCGCGTCGATGTCGAGCGGTGCCCGTCCCGCGCGAGCGAAGTTCCCGGCGCCGAAGACCTTCGACAAGCGATCGCGCACCGCGGCCCAGTCCGCGCCATCGCCCAGGACGACCTCGACGCGCCCCTGGAGCGCACGCACCTGCCGGACGTCGAGATCGGAGGTCGCCTCGCGGATGTTGCGGACGAGCCGCGAGACGAACCACGGCCGGTTCCTGCCTTTGAGCGCGATTTCCGAATAGTGAACGATTATTGACTTCATGCAATGCTGAGTGCTGAGTGCTGAGTGCTGAATGCTGAAGTGAATGCTGATTTACCCCTTTACTTCAGCATTCAGCACTCAGCATTCAGCATTGCCTGAGCGGCCCTGTGGCCGCTTACAACGGCGCTCTCGATCGTTCCCGGGAGCCCAGTATCGATCCAGTCGCCGGCGAGCCAGAGGCCGGCAAGGCCGGTCGGCGTATCCGGGCGAGCGGGCTGACCGGCGGCGAGCGAGAACGTCGCGTGCTTTTCCCGGATCACCGTCCCGCGGACGAGCATCGCACCGCGCGCGCCGGGGATCGCCTCGGCGACCTCGCGCGCCGCGCGCGCGACGAGGTCCTCTGTACGTTCGCCCGAGAGCGCGGCGGCGCCGCTCGCCACGAGCGACAGATGAGAGGTCTCTCGCCCGAACGCCAGCCGTTTGTCGAAGACCCACTGCATCGATCGCCCCGGCAAACCAACGAACGGCTCGTCCATCACCCGCCGGTCGTACCACAGGTTGACGGTGACGATCGGCTTCGAGCTCATCGCGCCCGCATCCGCCACGAGGCGGGCCAGCACCGGCGGTACCGGCGTGGCGAAGAGCGTGCGCATGCCGAACCAGGGCACTGCCGAGATCACGCGCGAGGCGGCAATCCGCTCGCCGCGGACGTCGACGCCCGTGACGCGCTCTCCATCGGTCATCACACGCGCGAGCGCGCCGGTTCGCACTTCCCCGCCACGGTCCTCGACAAAGGCGCGCGCCGGCTCGGCGTACATCTGGTGCAACGGACGGTTGGGCAGCGCGATCGCTGAGGCCGCCCGATCCGGACCGAACATCTCCGCGAGCACGCGAACGAACGGCGCCGCGAGCGCTTCGTCGGGCGGCTGGTTCAACGCCGCCAGGGCCAGTGGTTCCCAGAGCCAGGCCGTCAGCTTCTCGGTCTGCCCGCGATCGCGCAGCCACCGGGACACCGTGATGTCGCCGTCAATCGTCACGCGCCCCGTCCGGGAGAGCGCCCGCCGGGCGGCCTGGAGCGACGGGGCCATCCGCAGGATCGACAGTCGGTCGCGCCACGACATCACCTCCCACCTCAGGACCGCACCAAGCAAGTGCAGCGGCGGCGGCAGCGCCGGACACTCCAGCACCGAACGGTTGCCCTCTCGATCCAGATACGGCACGCTCAACGCTGCCTGACGGCGGACGTTGCTCTCCGCACCAATCCGCTGCAGAAACGCGAAGGTCTGTCGGTAACAGCCAAAGAGCACATGCTGCCCATTGTCGACGAGCTCGCCGGTGATGCGATCGGGAAACGCGGTCGCGCGTCCGCCGAGCTGGGGCCGTGCGTCGAGCACCAGCACACGGACACCGGCGTGCGCCAGCGCGGATGCGGCTGACAGTCCCGCGAAACCGCCCCCTACGACGACGACATCTGGCGTCATCTGCTGGAGACGCGGGGGCGCGAGGTGCCCGGTGCAAGGAGAATTCGAATCCAGGTGGACGCCGCGATGACGGCGCGCCTTGGCCGCGGGATGCGAACGACCTCGGAGAACACGTCGTACTCGCGTCGTTCGATTCCGTCGAGCACTCCTCGGTAGATTGCGGCCATGATCTCGGCCGCCACCAGCCGGCGGGCATCCCGGCGCGGAAGCGCGCGGGCAGCCCGCGCGTAATAGTCCCTGGCGCGCAACGCCTGGTGTCGCAGCAGGGCCTTCACCGCCGGCGACCGCACGCCCCCTCCGGCCATGGCCACCTCCGCGCGCAGATCATCTTCAGAACAGCGGTGGGCGCGAAGATCCTCCTGGGGAATGTAGACGCGGCCGCGCTCGAGATCGCCCCGCACGTCGCGCAGGATGTTCGTGAGCTGCAGAGCAACGCCGAGATCGATCGCGTACTGCCGGGATGCCGGCTCGCGACAACCAAAAATCTCGAGGCAGACGAGACCCACAGCCGACGCGACGCGGATGCAGTACTGATAAAGGTCCTCGAACGTCTCGTACCTGCGCGTCCCGAGATCCATCTCGACACCCTCGATGAGCGCCTCGAGAGGCTCGCGGGTCAGGTTGAAGGTCGTGACGAGCGGCGCGAGCGCGCGGCCCTGCCGCGTCTGCGGCTCCCGGCCCTCGAAACAGGCGGCCAGCTCGCCACGCCATCGCGCGATCGCGTCAGCGGCCAACGCCCCTTCTCCCTCGCCGACCTCGTCGGCCGCATCGTCCACGGCGCGGCAGAAGTCCCACACGGCGATGATCGCGTGACGCTTGGCTGGCGGCAGCACCAGGAACGAATAGTAGAAGCTGGTGTCTCGGGGCAAATGTCGATTGTTCGTCAGCGCCAGAGTACGGCGTCACGAATCAAACCAGGAATGTCGCGTTTGCCGATCGACGGCCGGTGGTTGAAGACATCGAAGTCGCTACGCTCGAGCTTGCCGAGTATCCGCGAGCCCCCCAGCCACGTGAGCCGCAGTTCCCAGCGGAGCCGCCCGGCCACACCGTCGCAGACGCCGCGCCCGGCGGCGAAGAGCTCGCGCGTGCGCCGAACCATGACCCGCATCACGCTGCGCCACTCTGGCGTCATCGTCCCGGCAGCCAGATCCTCCTCGCGCGCGCCCGCGGCGAGTCGGTCCTCGCGCGGGACGTAGAGCCGCCCGATGGCCCAGTCACGCCCAAGATCCTGCCAGAAGTTCGCAAGCTGCAGCGCCGTGCAGACGGCGTCCGACTGCTCGTCCAGCCGGGAATCGTCGTAGCCAGCCACGCGCAATACCAGCCGGCCCACGGGATTGGCGGAGCGCCCGCAATAGTCGAGCACGCCCGCCCATGTGTCGTAGCGCGTGGTCGTCACGTCCTGCCTGAACGCGCTCAGCAGATCCTCGAAGAGCTTCACGGGCAGGCCGCGGTCCCGAATGGTCTGTCCGAGCGCCACGAACACGGGATCAAATCTCGATTCCGGGGCGTCCATTCGGGAATCGACAGCCGCCCCCCGGGCGGCAAGCTGCTGACCCCAGGCGTCGAGCAAACGCAAACGCTCGGCTGTCGCGATCCCGGGTTCGTCTGCGTAGTCGTCGGCCGTCCGCGCGAAGGCGTAGATGGCGGCGATGTGCGGCCGCATGGCTGCGGGCAGAAGGCGCGACGCCACCGGGAAGTTCTCGTAGTGCTCCCGCGCGCGCCGCTCGCAATGCGCGTAGGCGCGTGCCACCGTGGCATCGTGACTCACCACTCGAATTCAGGTGCACCGTCCCGACGATTCGCGACGCGCGCCATGACGAACAGCAGGTCGGAGAGACGGTTCAGGTACACGAGGATTTCCGACTCGACGTGCTCACGTCCAAGACCGACAACAGTGCGTTCGGCCCGCCGGCAGATGGTGCGGGCGACGTGGAGCGACGCCCCGGAGGGCGAGCCGCCCGCGAGGATGAATCGCCGCAGCACTGGCACGTCCGATTCCAGCTGGTCGATCCAAACCTCCAGCCGTTTGACGTCCTCGGTGGTCACGGCCGTCTTTTCGACGCGGTTGGCGACCTTCCCCTCGGGGTCGGCAAGCCGCGCGCCGACGGCGAACAGATCCCGCTGGATCTTCTCGGTCATCGTCGCGAGCCTGGCATCGAGTGGCCCGGCGCGCACCAGACCCAGCCACGCGTTGAGCTCGTCGACCTCGCCGTATGCGGCGACACGCGGGTCGGCCTTCGAGACGCGCTTCCCACCAAGCAGGGCGGTTTCACCGCTGTCGCCGGTCCTGGTGTAGATTTTCACTCACCAATTATAGGTGGCTTCACCTCAGCTTTCTCTTACGCTGGGTACAGGGGGGGCAGGCACGGTGAGTTCTCGATGAGTTCTACACGGCGGGTTCCCCGTCGCCAGGTTCCTCTCCCGGCAGACAGACAGCGTTTCAGACGACGGCTGCTCGAGTGGTATCGCCGATTCGGGCGTGACCTGCCGTGGCGGCAGACGAAAGACCCGTATCACATCCTTGTGTCGGAGGTGATGCTCCAGCAGACGCAGGTCGACCGCGTGCTGCCGAAGTACGAGGAGTGGCTGCAGAAGTACCCGACGCTCGAGGCGCTTGCGGCCGCCCAGGAGACCGACGTGTCCAACACGTGGCGGCCCCTCGGCTACAACATCCGGCCGAGGCGCCTTCACGCGATCGCCCGCGAGTCGATGGCACGCTACGGCGGCCAGCTGCCCTCAGACGAAGAAACGCTGCTCTCGTTCAAGGGGATCGGCGAGTACACCGCAGGCGCGGTCCTGAGCTTCGCCTTCGGGCAGCGCGCCGCGATTCTCGACACCAACGTCGCCCGCGTCCTCTTCCGAGTGTTCATCGGCCGCGGCGACTTGAAGAGCCACGCGATGCGGCGTCATCTGTGGGCTGTGTCGCGCGCGGTCCTGCCGCATCGGCATGTCTTCGATTTCAACCAGGCGCTCATGGACTTCGGTGCAACGCTTTGCACCGCCCGCGCTCCGAAATGCCTGATCTGCCCGATGCGCCGCGACTGCACGGCCTACCCGTTCAATCCCGAACACGAGCGGATCGATCGCTGATGTCGTCGACGTCGCCGCCACGGATCGTGGTCACCGCCGCCGTGATCGAACGCGACAATCGGTTCCTCGTGACCCGGCGTCTCGGCGGCACGCACCTCGCCGGCTGCTGGGAGTTCCCTGGCGGGAAGTGCCATGCCGATGAATCTCTCGAAGCGTGCCTCGATCGCGAGATTGCCGAAGAGCTCGACACGAGGGTTCGAGTCGGCCAGGAGATCCATCGCGTCGCGCACGAGTATCCCGAACGCATCGTCGAGCTGCACTTCTTCCGGTGTGAACTGGTGGGCGACCCTCGGCCGATCCTGGGTCAGGAGATGCGGTGGGTCGCACCGAGCGAGCTCGCGTCGCTGGAGTTTCCTCCAGCCGACGCCGAGCTTATCGCCATGCTCGCTGACGCGGGTCCCGACTAGCGGATGGGTTGTTCGTCACAAGACAACAGAGTTCAGGAGATCAAAAGTGTTTGGGTTTTTCAGAATGGATTCTCCTGGTCTCCTGAACTTCTGTAAAGAGAGGCCCTACAAACGGCAAGCGCGTCACGACGGCCGGCGACGACTGAGCGCCGGCCACGATCGTCACCGCTGTCGCAGGCTCCACGAAGTTGCGGTGTACGTACCCGAGCGCGATCGGTCGTTCCAGCACGGGTGACCAAACCGCGCTGGTGATGCTTCCAAGCTCGCGATCCCCGCTGCGGATCGCCGAACCAGGCGTCGGCACAGCGGCCCCCGGATCGAGCGTCAGCCCCACGAGGCGTCGCGCCACGCGCCCGTGGCCGCGATGCAGAACCCTGATGATGATCTCCTGTCCGACGTAGCAGCCCTTCGTCAGGCTGATGGCGCGGTCTTCGATGCCCGCCTCGAGCGGGATCGTGTCCTCGGTCATGTCTTTCCCGAAGACCGGTCTGCCGCTCTCGACCCGGCAGACCTCGGCAGCCGCGGCGTCTACGCGGACGGCACCGGCATCGGTGATCGCCCGCGCGAGCGCATCCGAGTGCTCCACGTCGATCAGCAGATCGAAACCAAGACCACCGAGATCGTCGCGCCGGACGACCGTCAGCGGGACCGCCGGCGTCCCCCTCCACTCCCACATGCGGTTCTCGAGGACTCGCAGCGCCTCGAGAACGACCGGATTCGGCGGCGCCGATCCGTGCGCACCGAGCACACGGCTCACGACCTTCGCGGCATGAGGACCGAAGACGCCGAGCTGCGCGACCGACCGGCTCACATCCGAGACCTCGACGTCCTCGCTGAACACGAACTGCTCGAGATGTTCCCCGACCCGCGCCGACACGTCGCCTTCGAGGTCCATCAGAATCGCCTCGCCGGTCTCGACGACGTACATGTCGGCGATCATCCGGCCCTGGGCTGTAAGGAGGCACGCGTAGCAGCCCGAACCGGCCGACAGCGCAACGATATCGTTGGTCAGCAACCCCTGCAGATACTCGCGGCGGTCCTGTCCAGTGAGCCGAAGGCGTCCGCGATCCGACCGGTTGACGAGGCCGGCTCCCTCGCGCACGGCGCGATACTGTTCCAGTGAAAACATGAGTGGCGTGCTGATATCCTCAGAGGATGCCGTTCTTGCGTTTCTCACTGCTCGCGGGGCCCCACCCCCGCTCGCTCTCGCGCGGCGACTTCGCGCCGCGCTCGGGCCGCAGGCGCTATTGTACTGCCGCTCTGGCGCTGGTGATTGCTGGACTGGGCGCTGAACTCGGCGCCGGGCAGACCGCTGCCCAGACCGAGCCGGTCCCGGGCGAAGCGACGTTCACCATCTTCATTCGCGGCACGGACGTCGGGCGCGAGCAGGTCAACCTCGCCCGCTCGGGCTCGCAGTGGATCATCACGTCCACGGGCCGACTGGGAGACTTCACACTCAACAGGTTCGAGCTCAAATACGCGGCGGACTGGCAACCGATCGAGCTCCACGTCGAGGGCACGCAGGCTGGAAAGCCGGGCGACAAGAACGGGCAGAAGAAGCTGCAGCTCGCGACCTCCTTCGCCCTCACGAGCGCCATCAACGAGATTACGCAGAACGGCGTCACCAATTCGAAGACCGATCAGATCTCCGCGCGAACGATCGTTCTGCCCGCCAACGTCTTTGCCGGCTACGAGGCGCTCGCAGCGCGACTCGCGAACGCGTCCCTCGGCGCGGAGTTCCCGACCTACGTGGCGGCGAACGCTGAGGTCAAGGTGACCGTCAAGGGGATCTCCGACGAAACGGTCACGACCCCCGCAGGGATCGTCAACACGCGCAAGTACGAGCTCATCGTGCACAACGTGGGCGCGACATTCACGATGACGGTCGCCGTCGACCAGAGAGCCCGTCTGGCTCGCCTGGACATGCCAACTGCCAACCTGAGCGTCGTCCGAAGCGACCTTGCCGGCGTTTCGGCCCGCACGCTCACGGCCAGAAACCCGACGGACTCCGACGTCACTGTCCCTGCCAACGGCTTCAGCCTCGCCGGCACTCTGACCAAGCCCCCCGTCCTTGGGCGGATGCGGCATCCAACGATCGTGCTCGTGGCAGGCTCGGGTCCGATAGACCGGGACGGCACGGTTGCCGGCATCCCGATCCTGAGTCAGCTCGCCGGCGCCCTGGCGCAACAGGGATTTCTCGTGCTCCGCTACGACAAGCGCGCCGTCGGCCAGAGTGGCGGTCGAAGCGAAACGGTCACGCAGCGAGACTACGCCGACGACCTCATCGGCATCGTCAAGTGGCTCGACAAGCGCGACGATGTCGATCCGCGCCGGGTTGCAGTGGTGGGCCACAGCGAGGGCGGCATGATCGGTATGCTGGCGGCTGCCCGCGAGAAGAAGATTGGTTCGCTCGTGTTGATCGCCACGAGCAGCACAACCGGCGCCGACCTGATCCTCGAGCAGCAGCAGCTCGAGCTCAATCGGTTGAAGTTGCCCGAGGCCGAGCAAGCTCAGAAGGTGGCGCTCCAGAAGCAGATTCAGGCCGCCGTCGTCAGCGGAGCCGGGTGGGAGTCGCTGCCGGAGGACGTGCGAAAGCAGGCGGACACGCCCTGGTTCCGAAGTCTCCTCCTCTTCGACCCCGCCTCGGTGATGCCGAAGCTCAAACAGCCGATTCTCATCATCCAGGGCGACCTCGACTCGCAGGTCCAGGCGCATCACGCCGAGAAGCTCGGCGAGCTCGCGCGGGCGCGCAAGAAGGGCGCAGGGCCGGTGGAAGTCGTGCATCTCGCGGGCGTCAACCATCTCCTCGTACCCGCCACGACGGGCGAAGTTCAGGAGTACCCGGAGCTGAAACAGAAAACCATCAGCCCGGATGTCGCGCCGAGTATCGCGGCCTGGCTGAAGAAGTCGCAGCCGTGAGCGCGATCGATTAGACTCTGCCGAGATGAGAGTCGGGATCCCCAAAGAGACAGGTTCGGGCGAGACGCGCGTCGCCCTGATCCCCGCCGGCGTGACCACGCTCACGAAAGCCGGCCTGCAGGTGGCCGTCGAGTCGGGGGCCGGACTTGCCGCCGGTTTCCCCGACGCGGCCTACGCCGCACAGGGCGCGGCAGTCGTCTCCCGTGCCGACGCGCTGACGTCGGACATCCTGCTCCAGGTCAGGGCGACTCCACCAGCCAACGGTTTGCACGCCGGTCAGACGGTCATCGGGTTCGCGGATCCGCTGGGCGCGCCGCAAGCGATTCGAGACGTGGCGGCCACTGGTGTGTCGATGCTTTCGATGGAGCTGATGCCACGAATCACGCGCGCGCAGAGCATGGACGCGCTCTCGTCGATGGCGACGGTTGCGGGCTACAAGGGCGTGCTCCTCGCAGCGAATCAGCTGCCGCGCATGTTCCCGATGTTGATGACCGCCGCGGGAACCGTGGCGCCTGCACGCGTGTTCATCGTCGGCGCGGGTGTCGCCGGTCTTCAGGCCATCTCGGCTGCGCGACGGCTAGGCGCCAAGGTCGAGGCGTACGACGTGCGGCCTGCGGTGAAGGAGCAGGTACACAGCCTCGGGGCCAGATTCGTCGAACTGCCGCTCGAGTCCACCGACTCGGAAGACAAGGGCGGCTACGCCAAGGCCCAGGACGAGTCGTTCTACCGACGGCAGCGCGAGATGATGATCAAGGTCGTCGCCGGAAGCGACGTCGTGATCACGACCGCGCTCATCCCGGGCAAGCGCGCACCCATCCTCGTCACGACGGAGATGGTCGAAGCGATGCAGCCGGGATCGGTGATCGTTGATCTGGCGGCCGAACGCGGCGGCAACTGCGAGCTGACGCGCCCCGACGAAATCGTGCAGCACAAGGGCGTCACCATCATCGGCCCATCGAATCCGTCCGCGCTGGTGCCGTACCACGCGAGTCAGATGTATTCGAAGAACATCACGACGTTTCTTCTGCATCTGATTGGAACGAGCGGAGGAAAAGACGGCGCGAAGCAGACGTCACTCGTCCTCAATCCCGACGACGAGATCACACGCGAGACGCTGCTGACCCGTGACGGCGCCGTCGTTCACGCACGCGTCAAAGAGCTCCTCGGCTGAGGCCGGATACGGCGGTATGACGATGTGGGTGATCAACACCGACGAGCAGGTCGACAGTCCCTTCACCTTTCGCATTCTTCCCGGAGCCATCAAGACCATCGGACGGGCGCCGCGCGCGGACTTCATAGTCGATGCGGCCCTCGTCTCACGCATCCACTGCAGGCTGACCGCAGGTGCCGCGGACCTGGAAGTCGTCGATCTCGAGAGCACGAACGGCACGTTCGTGAACGGCGCCCGCGTGGATCGAGCGTTGCTCAAAACCGGTGATCGGCTCGGCGTTGGAAAGGTGGAGTTCGTCGTGTCCCGATCCTGAACCACGGACAACACGGGAAACACGGCTCTCCCTCTCTTTCTATTCGATGATCGTTGGCTTGTTGAACAGTCCGGTCAGCCGGACGCTTCCGTGCCGGACCTGGGGGAACCCCGGCCACGAGCGGTCACCCGGGTCGAGATTCGACGCGGTGTCGTCGGGTGGGAAGATGATGAGCGAGCTCAGGAACGCGACCACCATGTCGCGATCCGATCGCGACAGATCCTCAAACGCGTCGCGCGCCGCCTTTGCCTCGCCGCCATGGCGGAGGATGACTTCCATCAGGTTGATGCTGCGGCCGTCGTGCCCGTACGACGGCGTGCTTCCCACGCCCCAAAGCGGAATTGTCAGGAACTCGGTGCGCAGCGTCCCATCGTAGTTACGTTCGTGGAAGCCTGGGCCAAGGTCGTGACGCTTGAAGTCGGTGTAGATGTTCCTGACCAGAAATGGCTCGTTCGCCGGAATTTTCTCGACGCCTTCCTGTCCGACCGATGACGGGTTCGCGAGCTGTAACCGCGCGGTAGAGAACAGCCGATTGAGGTTGCCGTTGACCGGGTCGAATGCTGTCTCCACATCCGCGACGCGCCGATCGCGCTCGATCCGCAGGTTCGGAATGTGACACGTGGCGCAGCCCGCTTCCTCGAACAACTTGCGCCCTTGCCTCACGTCGAACGTCTGTTCGCCGGTCCCCGCCTTGAAGTAGCTGAACAGGTAGAACTCGAGAAAGTCGACGAGCGCGGTCCGCTGCTCGAGTGTGCCGATGTCACCTTCGTCGGCGGGCAGCGGCTCGAATATATCCGTCAGGCCGTTGAGAGTCATGCCGGTGGCGGTCCTCGCGGCGCCACCGGACCGCGCGGTGGTGAGATCCGGATCGTGCGCCATGGCAAGCCCGAGCTCGTTCTTCAGCGCGCCGACGATGAATTCCCGGATCGAGAACATGCCGCCATGGTAGAAGAACGGGCGCACGCGCAGGTCCGGATCGACACCTTCGACGTCTGACGTATCGACGCTGCCGTCGGGCAGCGCCCGAATCACACCGTAGCTAACCCCTTTGCTCATCAGTCGCCGCGTCACCGGCGATCCGTGCCGTGACGCCTGTGCAACCGCCGCCGCACGAATCGCGCGAAGGTCAGCCGTGATTTCATCGGCCAGCATTTCCTTGAGGCCGAGGCCGAAGAGGTGCGGTGCGTCGCGGCTGTCTGGACGCGTCACGACGTCGCCGCCGAAGCCGGCCGATCCGTGCGGGCGGCCGTGGCAACCGGCGCAACTATCGGAGAGACCCGCGCCAATGGCGAGATCGACGTCGATGTTGCCGAACCCATCGCCGGTCACCGGACCCTGCCCCTCGAGGCGCGTGAACTTGCGCTGAAAGAGCTGCCGCCCGCGGCGAATGGCGCGGAATGGATCCTGGGCGATCACCCGCTGCGAAGCATTCGGATCGGCGCCCGTGCGTCCATCGCCGATCTGGCTTGGGTAGGGAGCGCCCGTGAGTGGCCGGGAAATCCCCTCGTTCGCGGTGTTCGGCGCTCTGTTCTTATCGACCAACTGCCCGACGATTCGCGTCGAGGTCGCCACCACAAACACCGCCGCACAGACGAGGATGAGCTTCATCGGGACACCTCTTTCCCTGGGTACCCACGAGTGACGGATCACCCGGAAACGTGTCGCCGACACGTTTTGAGGCTTTTCCTCACTCTTCAATGTGATGCTGTACGCACCTGGGCCCGCGGTCAGTTCGTCGGTTGCGCTGAGGCGCCAGAGCGATAAGATTCGAGTCTCGGGGCTCGCCCTGAGCCGTGTCGAAGGGTCCCTCGGCCGCCTCATGCGTAACCGTCCCACTACCGACGAGCGCCGGCTCAGCTCGACGGGCTTCAGTCGTCTGCTGGCGCGACTCGGTCCCGATTCCGACGAAGCAGCAACACAGTACGAACGGCTGCGCGCCACGCTCGAGAAGTTCTTCGACTGGCACGGCGCGTGGCCACCGGAAGAATGCGCCGACGAGACGCTCGACCGGTTGACGCAAAAACTGGAAGGCGAGATCGAGATCGTCGACGTGCGGAGCTACGCGCTCGGCATCGCGCGGCTCGTGCTGTTGGAGTGGCAGCGCCGCCCCGCGACGCTGTCGAGTGCCGATCGTCGCGAGGTTGCAGATCTGACGGCGCCGGTCTCTCTGGATGACCAGTACGAATCGCTTCGCACGTGTTTCGATCGATGTCTGGCGGCGCTTCCCGCCGACAGCCGGACGCTCGTCCTGGAGTACTACGTCGCCGAGCGGCGGGCAAAAATCGACAACCGTCGCCGCCTCGCACAGGCGTTCGGGGTTTCAGAGAGTGCGCTTCGCAACCGCGTCCAGCGCGTTCGGGATCGCCTCGAGCGGTGCGTGCACACGTGCACTACGGCTGCTGCGGAGATCGGAATCGACGCCGCCGTGCGGCAACTTGCCGATCTAAGGCGATCCGATGAGACGTGAACACGACGGCACTCAGCTTCGGCGTTACGTCCTGGGCGCCTTGACCGAGGACGAGCGAGCTGGCATCGAACACGATTACTTCGAACGTGCGGACGTCCTGGATCGTATGTGCGTCGCCGAAGATGACTTGATTGACGATTACCTGTCGGATCGCCTCGCGTCCGAAGAACACGAGCGATTCGAGCAGCACTATCTGGCCACGCCGCGCCACCGCACGCGCGTTGCCGTAGTGCGCGCGCTCAGGACTGCGTCATCATTGTCAGCATCGGCTTCGGGTGAACGTCACGAGCGCGTGGTGAGTTGGTGGGCGGCGGTTCAGGCCTGGCCGCCTCTCGGTCAGGTGGCCCTCGTCGCGGCATTGGTAGTGCTGGTCGCCGGAGGGGCGTGGATGCTCGGTACGAGATCCGAACCCACGACGGTCTCCGTCAGAACGTCCCCGCCCTCGGTGTCGCCCACGACACCGCCAGAGCGTCAGCCCCTAGATCAGCGCGAGCCTGGCGCGCCTCAGCGTGACGCGCCGGCGCCTCCTCGTGCGGCGCCAGTCGTTCTCGCGTTCTCGATCTCTCCGATTCACGTTCGAGGCGCTGACGAGCCAGCCAGCCTCACGATCCCAACAGGGACTGACATCGTTCGGCTGCACCTGCAGGGTGAGGCGGGTGATCAACGTCTGAAACGTGCGCGGGCGATCGTGCGCACCGTCGCGGGCCAGGAAGTCTGGCGTGGACGCGCCACGGGACTCGTGGGCTCGCAGCCGTCGGCGCTTGCTCGCATCGACATTCCGGCGGCGCGGCTCCGCCCGGATGACTACATCGTCGAACTGCTCGACGTCGACTCGAGCAGTCGTGAAGCTGAGCGGTATCGATACTTCGTCAGGGTGCGAGGCCAACGGGTTAAGAATATGCCCTGAGGAGGCGGAACCTTCCGCATCCCGGTGACCACCACGTTGTGTTTTGACCTGTGCGCTCGTCAGGCGGCGAGCCGGCGGAGTGCCCGCGTGGCGCCCTGGGTCGTGGGCGCCCTCGTTGCGGCAGGCTTGCACGGTCAGGCTGACGCGACACAGTCGTCGCAGTCTCAGCCCGCTACTCCGCCTGCGGCCGTTCTCACCGACGGTGCAACGTTCCAGAAGTCGGCGGCCGTTGGTGACACCCATCGCTACGAGGCCGTGCTGACGGCGGGAGATTTCCTCGAGATCAGTGTGTCGCAGGATCAGGTTCTGGTGACGCTCTCGCTCCGCGAGGCTGACGGCACCCTGCTCCGAACGACGAATGTTCCGGACATCACTCCGCTGCCCGAGCGGATGATTTTCATCGCGGCCGTCTCCGGACCCTACGTCCTCGACGTCTACGCGGCGGAGACATCCCCGAGTGAGGCGTTGCGCGAGCCTGAGCCACACGGTAACGGCGCTCAAGGAACTCCACGGACGTACTCGCTGCAGGTCGTCGCGCTTCATCCGGCGACCTCCGACGATCGAACGCGTGCCCGATGGTTCGAGGTGCTCGAGCGAGCCGTGCAGCTCGAACGCCTTGAGACGATGGACGGGCTCCGGCAAGCCATCCCGTTGTACCGTGAGGCGGCCGACGGGTGGCGCGCTGTCGGGGACGTACGATTCGAAGCCGAGACGCTCGAAGCGCTGGCGGGAATGACAGGCATCTTCACGCAGTTCACGCGCGAATCATCGGCCGCGCGTGAGCGGCTGGCAGGGCTCTACGCCCAGATGGGGGAGCGAGAGGAGGAAGTCGTCAATTGGCACCGGCTTGCCCTCGAGTACTCCAAAGCGGGCCGGCTGGCACACGCCAAGCAGGCGCTCGGCCGCGCGCTGGAGGGGGCGCTTGCCTTGAGTCTCCGCGTCACGACGGCGCGCCTCCGGCGCCATCTTGGCTACATCGAGTTCGAGTTGGGCAACTTCGAGCAGGCGCGCGCATTGGCGCAAGAGGCGCACCATCTTGCCGTGGCAATCCCAGACCGTGCGGTCGACGCGATGGCCATGTGGGACCTCTCACGTCTCGACGCACTGGCCGGTGATCTCGATTCTGCGGTCGCGCGCTCGCTGCGCAGTCTGGATCTGGCACAGGGCGATACCGCTTCGACCGGTCTCATCACAATGTGGTTGGGCTTCCTGCACCTTCGCCGTGGTGAGTTGGACGAGGCGGTGTCTCGCTTTGAAGCTCGGTTGGCGATGCTTCGCAACGTTCACAGGGACCAGGAAGCCATGGCGCGACTTGGTCTGGGCGACGTGAGGCTGGCGCGCGGCGATCGCGCAGGTGCGCGTGAGCGGTACACGTCCGCGTTGTCGGCGCTCGAGAGCGGCATACAGCAGTTCCGCTGTCACGCCGAGCAGCGTCTCGCCCGCATGGACCTGGGGGACGGCCAGGTGGACCAGGCTCGCGCGCGGTTCGAGACGATGCTCAAAATCGCAGCCCAGCGGCAGAACCCGCAGTGCGAGGCCGAGGCGCGTGCCGGCCTGGCCGACGTCGCGGCGCGACACGGCGACCTGGAGACCGCTGACGCAGAGGCCCGGCGCGTCATCGAGCTCACCGAACTGTTCCGCGACGCGGCGGTCAGCCTGGAGTCCCGGTCGCTCGGTTTTGGCGCACTGGCGCCCGCCTACGAGCGCGCGATCGACATCACCATGCAGCGCGCCGAATCGAGAAATACGGACTTGGTGGTGCGAGCGTTGGCGCTCAACGAACAGGCACTCGCACGCGGGTTGCTCGATCGCGTCCTGGAAGAACGGCTCGATGAGCGCGTCCAGGGACCCGCCGCGCTCGTGACTGAGCGTCACCAGGTGCGCGAACGGTGGCGCGCGCGCCTGGCGGAGCTGCAAAGTGCGGCACGCACCCGTCCCGATGCGCCGGAAACGAAGGCGCTCGTTGGGGAGACCTCAGCGCTGGCGGTGCAGGTGCGCGACCTGGAGGCGCGAATCGACGCGGCGGATCCGCGACATGCCACCTTCGTCAGGCCACAGCCGCTCAATCTGGATGCCATTCGGGCATTACTCGACGAGGACACGCTGCTGCTGGAGTACGCGCTGGGCGATGCGCGTAGTTACCTGTGGGTCGTGTCGCGGCGCGAGATACGCGCGTTTACGCTGGCGCCACGCGCGACGATCGAAGCGCTTGCGCGCCGGGTGCACAAGAATCTCGCGACGTCACCCGCACAGGCGTCGGATGCTGCGCACCGGAGTGCTTCCGACGAGGATCGACGCGCCCTGACCCGCATGGTGATCGAGCCCGCCGCTTCGCTGCTTACCGGAAAGCGGCTGGTCGTGGTGCTCCCCGGAGCGCTCTCGCTGATCCCGTTTGGCGCCCTGCCGCAGCCCTTCGACAGCGCTCAGGGCAGGCCCTTCGACCCCGCTCAGGGCAGGCCCTTCGACGCCGCTCAGGGCAGGTCTGACGCCGCGCCGGACCTGCCGCCGATGCTCGTGCGGTACGAAATCGTGCAGGTTCCGTCAGCTACCATCCTCGGGGCAATGCGTAGCCTGACAGCCGGGCGCGCGGCTCCGAGCAAGACCGCGGCGATCTTTGCCGATCCCATCTACGAGGCCCAGGACCCTCGCGTGCGACCTACCGCATCGTCAGTTCGACGCACGCGCGCCCCACAAACGGGTCAAATCCCCAGCCTGTCACTCGCTCGGCTGCCGTTCTCGCGCGGCGAAGCGAACGCCATCGCCTCGCTCGCCCCCAAAGAGGTGAGGATGTTCGTTGGAGCGGAGGCCACCCGCGAGCGCGTGCTGGGCCGGGCACTCCACGACTACCGGTTCCTCCATTTCGCGACACACGGGGTCGTCAACCAGGAGGTCTCGAGCCTGTCGAGCCTCGTCCTGTCGTTGGTCGACGGCGCCGGCCGGCCCCGCGATGGATTCGTCATGCTGCCGGACATCTACGATATGACGCTCAACGCCGATGTCGTCGTGCTGAGCGGCTGCCAGACGGCGCTCGGAAAAGACGTGCGCGGCGAAGGACCGATCGGCCTGGCGCGAGCGTTCATGTACGCGGGTGCGCCGCGCGTCGTGGCGTCGCTCTGGCAGGTGGATGATCTCGCGACGGCGGAGCTGATGAAACGCTTCTACCGCGGCATGCTCGTCGGCGGGCTGACGCCAGCTGCGGCGCTGCGCGCCGCCCAGCGAGAGCTCGCCGGCACCCGTCGATGGCGCTCGCCGTATTTCTGGGCACCCTTCGTCCTCCAGGGCGACTGGCGCTGACTCAGGGGTTGAGAAACGGGTTCGTCCGTTTTACCCTCCCGATCGTCGCCTCAACCGTGCCCTGAATAGACGACGCTCTCGTCGGGAAAACTGAAGAGCACGTAAGGTGGAGTTCGTGGTATCGCGGTCGTGAGCTGCGGGCGCGGCCGCCACCGAGCTCTCTCGGCTGCGAGTCGCGCCCGCCAAGCTTACTGTATGAGCCGAATCGCCAACGGATTGAGACCTGCCGGCGCGGGCGGGCCATTCCTGTCGATAATCCCAGCAATCGGGATGATGCGGCCCCAGAGGCCGTTGCCCTGGATCTCTTCCAGGAAGAAGCCGATCCAGTTGGCTGTTTTCAAATCCGCGTTTCGGCCGTTGCGCTTGCCCGCATCGTAATAGGGCGGGTCGTAGAGCGGGATGGGAAACACGCGAGGGCTGTGGCCGAACGCGCTGCCCTCCATTCTGTTCGTCGCCGTGTTCCAGTGCGCGCCCGGATCCCTCGCGATGAGCGCCTCGGCGCCCTGAATCGTCGGCCCGGTCATGGCGCCCGGCTCCTGCGTAAGCGGGTCGTCATGCCTATAGATGGTGGTATTGCAGTTCGCGATGTTCCAGTCGTACTCGGCGCCGCCCGTGATGGGTGGCTTGCCGAGCGCCAGAGAGAAATAGAAGCTGGTGGTGATGTTGTTGCCCGTCGCCGCGCGGATTTCGAGGCGCTGACCTCGTTCGGTCTCCTGGTTGTAGCCGGTGTACCCGGGCTGACCGGCTGGAATGTAGACATCCGGGTTTGCGAGCGGGTTCCCACGGTTGTCGAACGCGTCGTACGTATCGTCGCCGCTCCACGGCGGGGTCTGCATCTCTCTCCATTTGTCGGGAATCGTGAACGGCTTGACGCACGTCATCGCGTTGGCGTCGGATGCTTCGGCCGTGGCGGTGGCGGCGATATCCGCCGTCGCGATCCCAAAGTACCGCGCGATCAACGTGGACAACGCATTGCCGCGGCTTGCCTGTCGATAGACCGTCACCCTCACCCGGTTCGGCTGGCCGGCAGGATCGTTCAGGAACTCGACGTCTTCGGGCCTGACGGAGACGCCGCTGCCCATCACAGTGTTCGCCGTCGCCGCGGCGATGGCATTGGTCACGGCGGGACCTGTCGGGTTGCGATTGTTCCAGTCGTCGTACACAAGCGCTGTGACGCCCGCGAGCGCACCCGCATCGGCGGAGTTCTGTGCCTGGTTGCGCGCCGTCATCAGCATGCCGACGTCGATGGCCAGCATGCTCGCGCTGAGGAAGGCCATCATGCTGAGGCCGATGAACACGTAAGTCATGCCCAACTCGTCGCGTCGGAGCCGTTCGGTTCTCTTCATGGGGCTCTCCGAAGTCATGGATGCCGCGGTTGTCCGCCGCCTCTGGTTCACCTGCTACTCATTCCGCATCAACGCAGACGACTGCATCGTGAGCGGAGTCCCTAACGTCGAACTGCTCTGGACCATCCGGGCGATCGGATTGAGGACCATGAATTGAAACGGGTAGTCCACGGTAACGCGTGACGCTGTGTTTGCCATGAACGGTACGTTGCGAACGATGGTGATCGACGCCGTACCGGCGTTCGTCAGCCGGCCGCCGGTCAGGTAGTTGCGCACGGTGGTCCTCACCTGGTCGTCGGTGTAGGACTCCAGCACGGCGACGCGCGCACCTTCGCGCGCGGCGTTGGTCAGCACCTGCCAGGTCTGGTACGCCCGGCCGAACTCGAAGATGGCGACGGACACGAGCATCACCAATGGAATAATGACCGCGGCTTCAATCATTGCCGCGCCGCGTTGGTTGCGAAGTCTCTTGTGCATGGTCCGCTCACCTGTGCCCTGACATCTTGCCGTTCATCCAATCAGCGCTGCGAGCACGCTGTCGATCGCAATGGCGGCCCCGTCTGCCGCTGGCGCCCGATGCCCACGCCGATGCCCGCTATGATCGCGGTCAGCGCGTTTCTGGAATCTGGCGGTGCGTCGCGGCCCGGTCGCATAGATAGAGCGAGCGACTGCCCGGGCCACGGCCAGGCCAATCGCAACGGCTGTGCCACGCCCCGCGTGACACCCCCGGCTCACGCCGCAAGTCGTTCATGCGGCTGGCATTGGCCGCTGTTGACCGTCGCTGCTTCGCGGCCTGGGCGGGAGCGCCGGACACCCTGCAAGTGTGCATTTTCGTAAGCTGTGCCCCCAATTCCGTGCCTCACAACCCGGCCATCGCGGGCGCGTATTTTCGTGTTTTTCCCGGATTTATCGCGGTTTCGCGCGGCGCTGCCCAGCCACTAGGAGTTGAGAAACGGGTTCGTCCGCCTCTCCCTCCCGATCGTCGTCGGCTCGCCGTGCCCTGAACACACGACGGTCTCGTCGGGAAAGCTGAAAAGCACCTCCCGGATCGAGCGCAACAGCGTCGGCAGGCTGCCGCCCGGCAAATCGGTCCGGCCGATCCCTCCCGCAAACAGCGTGTCTCCAACAAAGAGCGTCCGCTCGGCCTCGTCGTCGCGGCCGACGGCGAGGCAGACGCCGCCCGGGCAGTGGCCGGGCGTGTGGTGCACCCAGGCGGCGTATCGGCCGAAGGCCCATGGACCTGGACCGTCGTAGAAAAGGTCGACAGGCGGCTGAGAGGACACGTCGAACCCGAACGCCTGTCCCTGCTGCACGACGGCCTGGTAGAGAAAGTTGTCGTCACGGTGCAGAACGACGGGTGCGCCGAGCACTTCCTTGGCCCGCGCAACGCCGGTGATGTGATCCAGGTGCGCGTGCGTCAGCAGAATGTAGCGAATCGACAGGGCGTGTCGCTCGACGGCTTCGAGGAGCAGGTCGACATCGTCTCCGGGGTCAATCACCACGCCTTCCCGTGTTTCCTCGCAACCCAGCACAAAACCGTTCTTCATGAACGGCGGGACCGCACGTGTCTCCAGAATCATTTGAGCCTCTAAACCTTCCATTCTCGCATTGAGAGGCATGGGGACGAATATGACGCAACCGCGTGAAACACGGATTCAGGCCAGCCTGCTGGCTGGTGTCGAAAAACGCTGCCTGATCTGGATGGCCCGGCGGCTGCCGGCCTGGGTCGGGTCCGACCATCTGACCGCGCTCGGGGTGCTCGCGATGCTCGGCGCTGGAATCGCCTTCTGGATGGCGCCCGGCCGTCCGCTCGCGCTGCTGGCGGTCGTGGGACTCCTGGCCGTCAACTGGTTCGGCGACAGCCTGGACGGCACACTGGCGCGCGTCCGTCATCAGGAGCGCCCGCGCTATGGCTTCTACGTCGACCATGTGCTCGACGTCGTCGGGATTCTGTTCCTCTTCACGGGTCTCGTTGCCGGTGGATTCATGACGCCCCTGGTGGGCGCGGCGTTCCTCATCGCATACTACCTGCTCACCGTCGAGATCGCGCTCGCCACGCATACCGTCGGAACGTTCCGCATCTCGTACTGGAAGATGGGGCCGACAGAGATGCGACTCCTCCTGGCCGCCGGCACGTTGCAACTCCTCCGCTCGCCGGACGTGGTTCTCTTCGGCAGCCGGTATCTGCTCTTCGACGTCGGCGGCATGGCCGGAGTCGCCGCACTCCTCGCCACGTTCCTCGCGTCGGCGATCTCGAACACGCGGATCTTGTACCGACGGGAGCCGCTGCCGAAGGCAACGGAAGTCTCGGAGACAGCGGAGCGTACTCACCACAGAGTTAACGGAGTCAACGGAGGAACTGGTATCCTCACGTCATGATTCTCGTCGCAGTGGACGACTTCCTGTTCCGTTCGAAAATCCGCACAACCGGCAAGCAGGCCGGCGTGGAGTTGACGTTTCCGCGCACGCCGGACGAGGTCATCGAGCAGGCGCGCATGCTGAAGCCGTCGCTTGCGATCTTCGACCTCAACAGCGCGAAGATGGAGCCGATCGATACGATCGCCCGGATGAAGCAGGACCCCGAGCTGGGCTCGATCCGCACGCTGGGCTTCGTCTCCCACGTGGACGCGGAGCGGATCCAGGCCGCTCGGGTCGCGGGCGCCGACGAGGTTCTGGCGCGATCGGCGTTTGCCACACAGCTCGCCGACATCCTGCTGTCAGACAGGATGACGCGGCCCTGACCGTCGACGACATCCGTGCCGCCGCCCGGCGAATCGATGGCCGCGTCCTTCGTACGCCGCTCCGCTCCTCGTCCTGGCTGAGCACCCGAGCGGGCGCAGACATACGCCTGAAGCTCGAGACGCTACAGCCGACGTCTTCCTACAAGGTCCGCGGCGCATTCAACACCGTGCTGCGAATGGTTGAAGAGCACGGCGTGAGCCCTCCGCTGCTGGTCACGGCGTCCGCGGGAAATCACGGCCGGGCGCTGGCGTGGGCGGTTCGCGCCGGCGGCATGCAGCTCACCGTGTACGTGCCGGAGCACGCGCCGCGGACAAAGCTCGAGGGGATCGCGGCGAGCGGAGCCGTCCTCGTGCCGTGCGGCGACTACGACGAGGCGGAGCGCCGCGCCAAGGAGCACGCCGCGCGCGAGGGCGCGTTGTTCATCTCGCCGTACAACCATCCGGACGTCATCGCGGGTGCAGGAACGATCGGGCTCGAGATTCTCCACGAATGGCCCGACGTCGACCTGATCGTCGTCCCGATCGGCGGAGGTGGGCTCATCTCGGGAATTGCGCTCGCGGTCCGGGGAGTGTCGCAGAGCACGCAGGTGGCCGGCGTCGAGGTCGAGGCGTCGTGCCCCTTCACGCGGGGGCTCGAGGCGGGCAGGATCGTCGAGATCGACGTGCAGCCCACGCTCGCCGACGGGCTGGCAGGCAACCTCGACCCCGACACGATCACCTTCGACATCGTCCGGCGCGAAGTCTCACAAATCGCGGTGGTCAGCGAAGCCCACCTGCGGGACGCCGTCGCAGGCGTCGTCGCGAACGAACGGTTGGTGACGGAAGGAGCGGGCGCCGTCGGCGTTGCGGCGGTGATGGCCGGAAAGCTCGATGTCCGGGGGAAGCGCGTGGCGATTGTGCTGTCGGGAGCCAACATCGATCAGCACACACTCAGCACCATCGTCTGACGACAGGGTGCTATGGTGTCTAGGTGCCTTGGTGCCCAGTGCTTAGAGTGCAAGGTGGAAGGTGCCTGGTGCCAGACTGAGGGCGCACTCAGGCACTTGGCGCTCTGGCAACCTGGCACCCTAAGCACTGGGCACTGAGGCATCCTTGCCCCGTAGCACCCCGTCGTCCAAGACTAGGTTCCCGAGAAGTACCACCACACCGCGATCAGCACGGCTAGCATCACCGCGCCAACCAACCATCCGAGCCCGGATTTCTCCCCGGTGGCTGTTGTGCGCACCGGCAGCTCGATGGCACGCTCGCGGGCGTCGAGCGCGGCGGCGATCCTGCGCAGGTCGGACGACAACGCCAGGGCGCCCGACGGGCGCGCCTCCACGGGCTTGGCGAGCGCTCGCGCGACAAGAGCATCGAGTTCGGCGGGGACCGACGGCGTCGTCGCTGACGGCGGTGGTGGCGTGAGGCTAATGACGTTGATCACGGTCGCTGACGGCACCGGGCCGGTGAATGGATTGCGCCCCGTGAGCATCTCCTGGAGGAGCACGCCGAACGAAAAGACGTCGCTCCGTTCGTCGATCGTTCCGCCGAGCGCCTGCTCGGGGGACAGGTAGCCGGCAACGCCGTGCGGATCGCTGCCGATACCTTCGGCCGACGAAGCCGCGGCACGCGCCTGTCCGCTCGTCGTCCACGCGGTCAGCCCGAAGTTGAGGATCTTCGGGCTTCCTTTCGGAGTGATGACGATGTTGTCGGGACGTAGATCGCCGTGGATGAGGCCGCGTGAGTGCCCCTCGGCCAGCGCGTCGCTGATCTGTGCCGCCAGCTCGATCGCGCGTCGCATGTTCACGGACCGGCCCGCCATCTCGTCGCGCAACGAAGGGCCGGCGGCGAATTCGTATGCAAGATAGCACTGTCCATCCTGCTCGACGACGTCGAAGAGCGTCGCGATGTTCGGATGGTTGAGCGTCTGCGCCGCGCGACATTGCTCGAGGAACTTCTCGCGACGGCCTGCGCCGGAGATGCGCTCGGGGGCGGGCATCATCAGCGCGACGGTGCGCCCGACCTTGAGGTCGCGCGCCCGATACACGTCGCCCAACGCGCCCGTGCCCAGCCGCTCCAGGAGGTTGTAGTGCGCGATGGTCTGCATCTTGTCTTGTGTCCCGTCGCTACTTCTTCGGCCGTGACGGCCGGAGCTCGATACGGCTCGGAAGGCTTCGAGACGGAAACGTCACGAGATCGATGACGAGATCCGCCACATCCTCTGGTGCAATCTTCCAGTCAGCCCCGTCGCGTTCGCCCCGCCCGCCGAAGCCGGTCGCGACCGACCCTGGCATGATGTAGCTGACCCGGATGTTGTCGTACCGAACCTCCTGCATCAACGCCTCGCTGAAGGCGTTCAGGCCCGCCTTCGACGCGCAGTACGCCGCGCCGCCGACGAACGGATTCTCGCCCGCAAGGCTGCTGATGTTGATGACCCATCCTGCGCCCCGGCGCTTGAGATGCGGAATGGCGGCGGCGCAGCAATAGAACACGCCGTTCAAATTCGTGTCGATGACCTTCCGCCAGTCGCCGGCGGACATGTCGGCGACGTGTGCGAAGTGACCGACCCCGGCGTTGTTCACGAGCACGTCGAGCCCGCCGAAGCGCTCGACCGCAGCGTCGATTGCGCGCCCGGCTTCATCCGGCTTCCCGACGTCAGCGCGGACGGGAAGCACCGCGTCTGTCGAGAAGCGTGCGGCGGCCTCGTCGAGGTGCTTCTGGTCGCGCCCTGTGATCGCCACGCGGGCACCACTTTCGACGAACGCGGCGGCGATTGCCAAACCAATCCCGCGTGTACCACCGGTGACAACGGCGACGGTCGAGGATAATGCCGGCGAGGCTGAGGTTTGAGAGGCAGTACTCATGCCATTAGAATAGTCGAGTCGGATGGGTTTCATCGCGATCGTCGGCAGCGGCGCGCTTGGCGGTGCCGTCGCGCACGCACTGGCCGTGCGCGACCGCCTGCCGGAAGTGCGGCTGATTGATGCCGCCGGCCCCGCCAGCCCCGCCAGCAACGTTGCGCGCGGCAAAGCCCTCGACATCCAGCAGTCCTCACCCATCGACAGCTTCAGCACGAGACTGACGTCTGCCGACTCAATCGAAGCGGCGGTCGGCGCTGACGTCGTCGTCATCGCCGACGCCGCGGCAGGGAATGTGGAGCATGCCGGCGAGGCCGGCCTGGGCCTCCTCCGCCACCTCGTCCGGGCCGGAAGCCGCGCGCCCATCCTGTGCGCGGGCGCGACGCAGCGGGAGCTCATCGCCCGGGCGGTAACCGAACTGCACCTGTCGCGCCGCCTCGTGCTGGGTTCGGCGCCGCTCGCGCTCGAATCCGCGCTGCGCGCGCTGGCCGGCCTCGCTCTCGACGGATCGGGCGTGGAAGTCTGTCTGCGGATCGTGGGGGTGCCGCCGCGAGCGGCGGTGGTTGCGTGGGAGGAAGCGACGGCTTACGGACAACCCCTGGCGTCACAGATGGCGCCGCACGCCATTGCCGGCCTTGCTGCGCGGATTCCCGGACTCTGGCCGCCGGGGCCGTACGCGCTCGCCTCAGCCGCCGCGCGCGTCGTCGAGGCGCTTGCGCAGGGATCGCGACGCCGCTTTTCGTGCTTCGTCGCAACCGAGTCCGGCCCTCTGCGAGCGGCCGTGGGGTCGATGCCCGTCGAGCTGGGCCCGCAAGGCGTCGAGCGCGTGATCGAGCCCGCGCTCACGCGCCAAGAGCGCACCGCGCTCGAGAACGCGCTCGAAAGAAATGCTGAATTCTGAGTGCTGAATGATGAAGTGAATGATGCCTGAAGTGGGAGATCACATCTCCCACTTCAGGCTTCCAGCTTCAGCCTTCAGACTTTCGCGGGCATGCAGCATCACGCCGCCCGCGAAGTCCGCGAGGTGCTCGCGCAGCATGAGGCGGCCGCGGTGCAATCTCGACTTCAGCGTCTGCGGTTTCACTTTCAGAACCGCACTGGCCTCCTCGGTCGAGAGCCCCTCGATATCGCGCAGGATGACCGGCACCCTGTACACCGTCGGCAGATGCGTCAGCGATTCGATCAGTTGCTCCCGCATCTGGCTCCGCAGCACATGATCGTCGGCGAGCGACGACCAATCCGCGGGTTCCGACGGCAGCCGATCGGGCTGCTCGGGCGAACTGAGGTCCGGCTTCTGGACCTCGGTCATGCGACTCGCGCGCGTGCTGCGCAGGCGCGACATCGCGGTATTGAACGTAATCCGGTAGATCCATGACGACAGCGCGGCGTCGCCGCGAAAGGCGTCGATCTTCCGGAACACTTTCATGAGGACGTCCTGGGTCACCTCTTCGGCGTCTTCCCAGTTCTTCACGTAACGGAGAGCCAGCTGATGAATTCTCGGCCCGAACGTCGAGGCGAGGTCGGCGACTGCTGTCCCGTCCCCGGCCTGCATGCGGCCGATGAGCTGGCTGTCCGCATTTTGTTGACGCATGCTTGGGCCTCCGTAAGGAAATGAACACCTCAGGTCAGGAGCTTATTCCAGAGAGATCCCACGCGTTAAGACCTTGTCCGTATTGGACTTCGACCTTCTGTTAAGGTGTCAGGGACGGACGGTGGGCCGAAGCGGCGACGATTTCAATCGGCCGACGGCCAAAGACGGCGGCCAGGGCGCCGACCGCGGCATCCTCCACCTCAGCCATAGGAACCTCCCTCTGAAGAAGTCTCTGAAGGGAGGTCACCCCTTTGTCCGTAATCCCGCACGGAACGATCAGGCTGAACTGGTCGAGGTTGGTCGTCACGTTGAAGGCAAACCCATGGCTGGTGATCCAGCGGGCGATCCGGACGCCGATCGCCGCCAGCTTTTCGCAGGCAGGGGCGCCTGTCCGGTCGGCCGCATTGACCCACGCCCCGGTCAACCCTGGCTGTCGCACGGCCATGACCCCGAAGGCCCGCGCCGTGCGAATCATGACCTCTTCGAGGTCACGCACGTATCGGTGCACATCGAGGCGATCGGGCCGTAAATCCAGAATCGGATACCCGATGAGCTGGCCCGGGCCGTGGAACGTCACATCCCCGCCGCGACCCGTTTCGAAGAGCTCGACGCCGTCTCGTTCGAGCGCCTCGGGCGTCGCCAGCACGTGCGAGCGATCGTCGCGCGACCTGACGCCGAGCGTGATGATTGGCGGGTGCTCGAGCAGGAGGAGCTGATCGGGAATCCTGTCGGCCTTGCGTTCCTCGACGAGATGCTTCTGAAGCTCCAACGCATCCGCGTACTTGACGATCCCGAGCCGCCGGATCTCTATCACCCGTTCAGACACGACGCTCACTCGCTGAAGATACTAGCGTGCGGCTCAGAGCCATGCCTCGTCGAAGCCTTCCAGGCGCTCTTTGACGAAGGCAAGGAATCGTCCGCCCTGGGCTCCGTCGATGAGCCGGTGGTCGTATCCGAGCGTCAGGTGGCACATCGGCTTGATCGCAATGGCGTCGTCTATCACGACGGCGCGCTTCTCGATCGCGCCGACGCCGAGGATCGCGACCTGCGGCTGGTTGATGAGCGGCAGGCCATAGAGCGCGCCGAAGATGCCGGGATTGGTAATCGTGAAGGTGCCGCCCTGCACTTCCTCGGGATTGAGCTTTTTCGAACGCGCGCGCGCCGCCACGTCGTTGATCGCGCGGCTGAGCCCGAGGAGGTTCCGCTCGTCGGCGTTACGGATCACCGGCACGATCAATCCGTTCTCGAGCGCAACGGCAATCCCGAGGTTGATGTCCTTCTTGTAGACGATATTGGTCCCGTCGATCGAGGCATTGACGTCGGGGAACTGCCGCAGGGCGTCGACGACGACCTTGGCAATGAAGGCGGTGACCGTGAGCTTCGCGCCGGCCGCCTCGAACTCCGCCTTCTTCTTTTCCCTGAGTGAGCTGACGCGACCGAAGTTCACCTCGTACACGGAGTAGACGTGCGGCGAGGTATGCGCGCTCAGCACCATGTGCTCGGCGATCTTCTTGCGCATGACGCTCATCGGAACGACGTGAACGTTCTCGCCTGGGCGGTAGACGGGGCCTGGCGCCGGCATAGAAATGGGCGTGGATGTGCTTCTGTCAGCAGCGGCCGCCGGAGCGGCGCCGCCTGTCTCGATGAAGCCCAGGATGTCCTGCTTCGTCACACGGCCGTTGATGCCGGTGCCCTGGATCTTCGTGATGTCCACGTTGTGCTCGCGCGCGATTCGCCGCACGAGCGGCGACGACTTCTGACGGTGAGCCTCGTCGGTGCCTTCGGTATCCGCCTCGGCGGGGTCGTCTCTGCCTGCCGTCGGCGCCGCCGTGGTGCTGACGCTGGCGGCCGGCACCGTCTCCGGAGTCGGCGTCGTCTCTGGGGTTGAGGCCGGAGCCTGCGGAACAACCTCGCCCGCCGCGCCGATTACAGCCACTACGCTGTTGACGGGCACCGTCTCGCCTTCCTTGACCCGGATCTCGGCGAGGCGCCCGGCGGCCGGCGAAGGGATCTCCGCATCGACTTTGTCGGTCGAAATCTCGAAGAGCGGCTCGTCGCGGTCCACCTCGTCGCCGACCTTCTTGATCCAGCGGACAATCGTGCCTTCGGCGATCGACTCCCCCATCTGGGGCATCACGACATTGGTCGGCATTTAGTTAGCTCCCAGCTGCCAGCTTCCAGCTGCCAGCAGCTTCCAGCCGTCGCCTCTTCGCTGGAAGCTGGGAGCCGGAAGCTGGCAGCTGTCTATGCATGGATCGCCGCGCCATGGACGGCATGCGCGGCTTCACCCACCGCTTCCGACATGGTCGGGTGCGCATGGATCGTGCGGATCAGCTCTTCGACCGTGCACTCGAGGCGCACGGCGAGAGTAGCCTCGGCGACGAGCTCGGTGGCGCGCGGGCCGATCATGTGGACACCGAGGATCTCGTCGTACTTCCGATCGGCGACGATCTTGACGAAGCCTTCGATCTCGTTGGCAATTCTGGCCCGCGCCAGCACGCCGAATTTGAAAGTCCCGACGCGCACGTCGTAGCCCCGTTCCCGCGCTTCCCTCTCGGTCAGGCCGACGCTGCCGATTTCCGGATCGCAGTACGTGCAGCCGGGCACCTGATCGTAGTTGATGGGGTGGTACTCGTGACCGGCGATCCGTTCGGCGAGCGCAACGCCCTCGGCCGACGACAGGTGCGCGAGCTGCGGGTGGCCCGGTTTGTCGAATGTGATGACGTCGCCGATAGCGGATATACCAGGCACACCGGCCTCGAACCGCCCGTTGACGTGGACGTAACCACGCTCGAGCCTGAGCCCGGCTTCTTCAGCCCCGAGGCCGGCCGTCACCGGACCCCTGCCGGTGGCCACAAGCAGGTATTCGGCCGTGAGCCTGGTCGCGGCGCCGTCGGGCGTCTGCGCGTCAATCTCGACCTCTGTTTCGCCGCCCCTCGCGCCGGCGACCTTTGTTCCGGTCAGGACCTTGATGCCTTGCCGCTTGAAGGACTTCTCGAGCTCGGCCGACACGGCCTCGTCTTCGACAGGCACCAGCCGGGGCAACAGCTCGACGATCGTGACGTCGCTCCCGAACCGGCGGAAGATGGACGCGAACTCGACGCCGACGGCGCCGCTTCCGAGAATGACAATCGACTTGGGGATGTCCTTCAATCCGATCGCTTCATCGCTCGTGATGATCCGCCTGCGATCGATCTCGATCCCCGGAACGCTGCGCGGCTGCGACCCGGTGGCCACGATGATCTCGCGCGTCGCGGCGAGTATTTGTGCCTGACCTTCCGTGACCTCGACTCTCCCCTTGCCCGCGAGACGGCCGCTTCCTTTGATCCAGTCGATCTTGTTCTTCCTGAAGAGGAGCTCGATCCCGCCGGTCAGGCCCTTGACGATCTTGTCCTTACGCGCCTGCACCTGCCCCATGTCGATGCCGACCGCGGCCTGACCGATCGTGAGGCCCCAGTCCTTCCACTCCTGCGCCACTTTGAGCGCGTGTGCGTGTTCGAGAAGCGCCTTGGTCGGAATGCAGCCCCAGTTGAGGCAGGTGCCGCCGAGTGTGGGCGCCCGCTCGACGACGGCCGTTCGCAGCCCGAGCTGCGCCGCGCGTATGGCGGCCACGTAGCCGCCAGTTCCCGAGCCGATCACCACCACGTCGTACGCGTTCTCAGTCGCCATATAACAAAACCGTCAGGGTTTCTTCTTGCCAGAAACCGTTAAGGTTTCTTCTTAATGGACGACAGGGGGACGAACGACACCGACGGTGCCGCGGGCGCGGGAACCTCAGCCGCCTCTTCCACCTGTTCCGGATCCAGCCGCGAGACCTGCGAACGCAGGCGGGTGTAGTCGTAGCGCAGCTCCCAGTACGACTGGTTCAGCGCGTCGAGCCGCCGGGACAGGCGCCTGGCGGACGCCAGCGCCACCGTCGCGACGAGAAGTGCCAGTCCTGCAACGACCCAGAGAGCCACAACCGATCTAACTTAGCGGTTCGCTTCGGGGGGTGTCAATTCAGTTTGGCGGGCCTCACCCCTTGATACAATCTCGCTGTCTCATGACACCTGCCACGAAGACCATTCTGATCTGCGACGACGATCAGGGCATGCGGGACACGATCGCCGCGATCCTCGGCCGCGACTATCGGGTCCTGACTGTGTCGAGCGGCGAAGCCGCGCTGACGCTGCTCCGTCAGGAGGAGATCGACGTGATGCTGCAGGACGTCCGCCTGCCCGGCATCAGCGGGTTCGACGTCCTCCGCATCGTCAAGGAGAACTACAGCCTGGTCGAATGCATCATGATCTCGGCCATCAACGAAGTCGAGACGGCCGTGCAGGCCATGAAGCACGGGGCGTATCACTACATCACGAAGAACTTCGATTACGACGAGCTGCGCTCGCTCGTCCGCAACGCCTGCGAGCGGCAGGATCTGAATCGCCAGGTCATGACGCTCAGCGCGCAGGTGGCTGAGCAAAGCGACCGCGAGTTCCACATCGGGCCGAGCAAGCAGGTGCGGGAGATCGTCGAGCTCGTGCACAAGGTCGCCAAACTCTCGGCGACTGTGCTGATTCTCGGCGAGAGCGGCACGGGAAAGGAGCTCCTCGCGCGCCTGCTCCACAAGGAGTCGGGGCGCGGCGACGCGCCGTTCATCGCGGTGAACATGTCGGCCATCCCGCACGAGCTCGTCGAGAGCACGCTTTTCGGCCACGAGCGCGGCGCCTTCACGGGGGCCATGAAGCAGCAGCTCGGAAAGTTCGAGCTGGCGGCCGGCGGCACCCTGTTTCTCGACGAAATCGGCGATCTTCGCCTGGATCTGCAGGCCAAGCTGCTGCGCGCGATTCAGGAGGGGGAGATCGAGCGTGTCGGCGGCGCCAAACCGATCCGAACCAATTTCAGACTGGTCGTCGCGACCAACGTCGACCTCGAAAAAGCGGTCAGGGACGGACGGTTCCGCGAGGACCTCTACTATCGGATCAACGTGATTCCGATCCGCATGCCGCCGCTGCGCGAGCGCATCGACGACCTCCCGGAGCTCGCGCGGCTCTTTCTCGAGCGGTACCGTGTGAAGTTCCGGAAGCCCGTACGCGGCCTGTCTGATTCCGCGCTGAAGATCCTGGCGTCGTACTGGTGGCCCGGCAACATCCGCGAGCTCGAGAACCTGATCGAGCGGCTCGTCGCGGTGAGCGACAAGGAGTGGATCACCGACGAAGATCTGCCGCTCGAGTATCACTTCGCCAAACTCGACTCGGGACCGGTGACCCGCGAAGCGCTGTTCCAGGAGGCGTGCGACACCTTCGAACGCAACTTCATCCTGCGCGCGCTGGAGAAGAAGGACTGGAACGTCACGGCGACGGCGCGCTACCTCGGTATCCCGCTCAGCACCCTCAAGCATAAGATGTCCCGGCTCGACCTGACCGGCCTCGCGAAGAAGCTACGCAACGCCTGATCACGGCCGGATCACCCGACCCGCTGGTCCCGGCATCAGTCCCCACCCTTCTGTTCAAGGCGGCCATCCATTGACCTGACCGGCCAATGGATTGGCCGTTATCTGCCGCCAGGCAGCCTTTTGTGTGCGGAAACGGCTCACGGTAACACACGAGAATCGTCACAAAGAGTCCCTCCAGGTACGCAATATTTCCGCGGTCCCGCGCGCATCTGGATACATCGATGGGACTCTTTGGACAATTTCTGGCAGCACCGGAATATCGGTTGCACGACGCCATGCTGCGCTGCGAGTGACAAGCCGTCGGCGTTTCAGCCGTCGGTTACCAAACAGAAAGTATCTGCGATTCGCAGTCGGAGTCAGGAGCGCCATGCAGCCCTCGATCTTCAATGTTCGTGTCCCTCTGGCAGATCGGGACGAGGTGTTCCTGATGAACACCTTCACGGACGCGCAGCTCATCGTCTCGCGTGACGTGTCGGATCTGCTCGACCGGATCGGCAGCGGCAAATTCATGGCGGACCTGACCGCTGACGAGCGCGAGACGTTCGCCACGCTCGCCGAGAACGGGTTCATCGTCGACAGCCGCGAGGCGGATCGGAAGAACATCGAGGACTTTTTCACCGAGTTCCGCGCCGGCCAGGATCAGCTTCGCGTTACCGTGCTGACCACGCTGCAGTGCAACTTCGCGTGCGACTACTGCATCCAGGGCGATCACGGCGAGTACAACAAGACTGCCGCGAAGATGTCGATGGAGACCGCGACGCGAGTGGCGGAGTGGATCGAAGGTCGGATGGACGCCATCGCGCCGAAGAGCTTCGCGCTCACGTTCTTTGGCGGTGAGCCGCTCCTGAACCTGCCGGTCGTGTACTACCTGGCCGAGCGCATGTCGAAGGCGTGCGACGCACGCGGCGTGAGCATGGTGATCAACGTCATTACCAACGGCCTGCTGCTCACGAAGGACGTCGTCGACCGGATCGCGCCGTTCGCCCCTCTCGGCGTGAAGGTCACGCTCGACGGCGACCGCGACACGCACAACCGCATGCGCCCGCTGCGCGGCGGGCAGGGCACGTTCGACAAGATCCTCAACAACATCCGCCAGGTCGCGGATCGCTGCCGGATCTCGATCGGCGGCAATTTCGACGAATCCTCCGTCGACAGCTACCCGGCGCTGCTTGATTTCCTGCGCGAGCAGGAGTTCGCCGACAAGCTCGCGAAGGTCTCGTTCAAACCGATCATCCGCGAAGCCAAGCCACAGCAACCCAAGGGCTTCATTCCGCTCACGGCCATCGGGTCAGAAGGAAAGCCGCTCAACGGGACCTGCATGACCTCGGCGGGCGCGGGTGTTTCGACGGCAACAGGCGCGTGCGATTCGTGCCATTTCCTCGACGACAAGATGGCGTTCCTGCGCGAGGAGACGACCAAGCGCGGGTTCAAGACCGTCGACGGCGTGCACATGGGGCCGTGCGAAATCCACAAGCAGCATGCCCACACGATCGGCCCGGACGGCTCGCTCTACGCGTGTCCGGGGTTCGCGGGCAACGTCCCCGAATCCACCGGGCACATCGACGGCCGCCAGGAAGAATGGCGGAGCGCCGCGGCGCGACGGTTCGCGAAGATCTCGGCGTGGGAGGACTGCAACGACTGCTCGTTCATCCCCGTGTGTGCGGGCGGCTGCTCGGCAGCAGCGCACACCGAGCTCGGGGACATGAACAAGCCGAACTGCCACAAGCCGAGCTTCGAAGCCGGCGTAATCACGCTGGCCCACCAGGCTGCCCGGCAGTTGGCGCTCGCCTGAGGATGTTTCAACTTCGAAACAGTGATGGGTTGTGGGACGAAAGGAGCAAGGAAGTGAACAGCAAGAAAGACACGAAGAAGAAGGAAACGCTTCGCCCCTGGCTAGTAGACGTTTCCCTGGACCACCTGCGGTAGGACTGCACGTTTTTTCGCGTAAACCCAAACGATTTCCACTGGGCTAGGAGAGACAGATTATGAAGATTCAGGTTATCAAGAAGGCGACACCTAAAGGTGCTGCGGATGCGGTCTGCCCCTGGTTTATCGACGTCCCGATGAGCCCGAAGAAGAACTAGCGTTTTTCCGAGCGCTGTTCTGGTGCTTTCCTGCGGGCCGGCTGATAAAAAGCTGTAGAATAGAACACGGCTTTATTGCCGGTCCCCAGCACCAGCGCAGCATTGTTTTACGCACAGCGCGTCCCGAGCGTCTTGATGCGCACCGGCCGGAGCCTATCCAGCCGGTTACGCTCCCGCATCTTACTGGCGCTGCTCGCCACAGCCGGAGTGGTGAGTTGTGCCCAGCCCGCCACGACATCGAAGCCCGATCCAGTTACCCTCCGAATCGGCGTTGCCGTCCCGAAGACGAACGAAGCGACCAGCGGCGTCAAGAGCTTCGTTGGAAACTTGCTCTCAGAACAGCTGATCGGCTTGGGATGGGACGGACGTCCTGTGGCGCGACTAGCGTCGGGGAAATGGTCACCTGATGGGTTGCTGCTAACCCTGGACCTGAGTAAGAACCTGCAATTCCACGACGGTATGGTCATTGACGCCGCTTTCGTCAAAGCCGACCTCGAGAAGTATCTGAAGAGCTCCTTACTAAACTACAAAACAGTGGTTGCGCTCGATGCTGTCGGCAAGGATCAGCTGACGATTCGGCTCTCGCGCCCCGAAGCCCTGCTCCTCGCAGACTTGTCGAATTTCCTGCTGTCGCATCCCTCAAATCCGAATATTGGCACGGGTCCATACCGATTACTCGAGGGTGCACCCGTCCGTCTGGCGGCCTTCGACAAGTACTACCGGGGACGGCCGCTAACCGATTTCGTCGAAGTACACGAGTTCGAAGAACAGCGCAGCTCGTGGGCCGCGCTCATGCGCGGGGAAATCGACGCGGTCCACGAGATCTCGCCCGGCGCCATGGACTTCGTACAGGCCGAAGGACAAACCACAGTCGCCACCTTTCCGTTCACGCGCCCTTACTTCATCAGTCTTTTCTTCAATACTCGCCATCCGGTTCTCAAAGCACCGAGTGTCCGTCAGGCGCTCAGCTATACCGTCGACCGCGAAAGCCTCATCAAGCTTGGACTGAACGGTCAGGGGATCGTAGCCGAAGGTCCTATCTGGCCATTTCACTGGGCGTACAGCACAGCACCCAAGACGTACTCACGCAACGTCGAAGCCGCCACGCTGAGACTCGAATCGGCAGGACTTCGGATGAAGACGTCGGCTGAGCCGGGACAGATGCCCAGTCGTTTCCACTTCCGCTGCCTCACGGTAGCCCGATACGAAAAGATAGCCTTGGCGCTCCAGAAGCAGTTGTCTGAAGTCGGCGTCGATCTTGACATCCAAATCGTTCCGGGCAGAGATCTGGTGGCACGGATGAAGTCCGGTGATTTCGACTCGGTCCTCATGGAACGGACGAGCGGACGGTCTCTGGTTTGGACCTACTTTTTCTTCCACTCCAAGGTAATGTCGCTCGGTTACAGCAGTGCGGACGGAATTCTCGACCGACTTCGTACCGCGACGGCAGATATTGATGTTCGCGACGCTGTGAGCGACTTCCAGCAAGTCCTTTACGAGGACCCGCCTGCGATCTTCATCGCGTGGCCTCAGGTCGCAAGGGTCGTCAGCACGCGGTTCGTCGTTCCTGAAGAGAAGGGCCGTGACGTCATCGCCAGTCTCTCGAAGTGGAAGGCCGCGACAGCTGTCAAATGAAACGAATCACCTCGCGGTTCGTGCTGCTGATCGCGAGCGCAGCCGTTGCGCCGCTCGTCGTCTACGGCTTCGTTTCGATGTTCAGTCTGCAGCGCGGCACGACGGAGTCGGTCAGTGCCGGTAACTTGCGGGTTGCCCAACAGGTCTCAGCTCGAATCGCCCAATACATTGACCACAATACGCGTGTCCTGAAGTCGATCGGCCTCCAGCTGCGAGGGATCAACCTGCAGGAATGGCAGCAGGCCAGAGTCCTCAAGGACTACGTGCTCGACTTTCCCGAATTTCGGGAGATTTCATTTTTTGCCGGCGGTGGGAGGGTGATCGCCACGAGCAGGCTGAGTGGAGCCACCCTCTCGATCCCCGAGGCCGCCAACGTCGGTCCAGACGGGGTCTTCATCGCTCCCCTCCAACTCGACGAGGATGGCCTGCCGCGTACGACGATCGCCGTGCGCGTGATGCCCGGCGGGCAGGAGCCTGCCTGGGTTGTGGGTGAGATCGCGCTCGAAGAACTGTGGCGTACGGTCGATCGCATTCGGGTCGGCCGCGAGGGTTATGCGCTGCTCGTGGCCGAGGAGCAGCGCCTCATCGCCCACGGCAATCCCAATAAGAAGCGCCGCGTAGCGGCGAGCGGACGACCGGGCACACCGAGAACCAGCGAACAGGACTTTGCCGCGCGGCTGCTGGCTCAGCCCGCCAGCGTACGGGACGAAGGGATTACAAGGGACTACGACGATGGCGAGGGCACGCACATGCTCGCCGTCGCGGCGCCGGTCCCCAATCTCCCCTGGGTCGTAATCGTCGAACAGCCGACCGACGAGGCGTTCGAGCTGGCCACCAGACTCCGGCGCCAACTCCTCATCGCCATCGGCCTCGCCCTGCTCGGCACGGTGATCCTCGGCTGGTTCTGGGGCCGCTCGTTCATCACGCGCATCTTCGCGCTGACCAAAGCGACGCAGGCCATTGCGGAAGGCCGGATGGACGAGCGTGTCGCGATTGGAGGGAAGGACGAAATCCGCCAGCTCGGCGACGCGTTCAACTCGATGGCCGACCGCCTCGTTCAGCTCCAGGAAGACGTCCGGCGCCAGGAGCGCCAGGCCATGTTCGGCAAGATCGCCGCAGGCCTCGTCCACGACCTGTCGCACCCCATCCAGACGATCGTCACCAACTCCAAGCTCATCGTCCGGATGTTCGACGATGCGGAGTATCGGGATACATTCAAGCGGATGATCGAGCGCGAGAGCCTGGTGATCAAGCGCGTGCTCGAGGATTTGCGGAACATCGCGCAGCCGATTCCGCTCGAGCACTTCCCCCTCGACATCGATCGGTCCGTCGCCGATGTCGTCGAGTCGCTGAAAGTGCCCGCCGAGACAGCCGGCGTAACGCTACGGGCGGAGCTCGAATCGGGCGGTGCGCTCGTCCAGGGCGATGTGTTCGCGCTCGGCCGTGTCTATCGCAACCTGCTCATCAACGCGATTCAGGCGACGGCACCGGGGGGCGTGGTGGCGATCGCCACCCAGGCCACCGCCGATCGCGTGCGGATTCGCGTCTACGACACGGGCTGCGGAATTGCGCCAGACAGGATTGGCGCCATCTTCGACGACTTCGTGACGACGAAGCGGCGGGGGCTGGGGCTCGGGCTTGCCATCTCGAAGAAGATCGTCGAGCAGCTCGGCGGGCAGATCTCTGTCGCGAGCGAGGTCGGCAAGGGCACGACGTTCATCCTCGAGTTCCCTCGCGCGAAGGCGCGGCCGATCGCCCTCGCCGCTGGCTGAGCCCCGCCTCCGCCCCGCCTCCGCCCTTCGGGCTTCGTCGAGGTCTCGCCGTAGCGCTTCGCGCGTAGGCGGACCCTTCCGTACAAAAACTCGGCCCGCTGGCGCGCCCCCACTTGCAGGGGGCGCCAGGGGCCACAGGCTTCCACACGCCTCCCCACGGTGGGCGAAGGCGACTTGCCCGCCCTGCCTCAGCGAATGCGGCTCGCCCGCCGCAGCCTCGGCGAAGGGGCCTTGGCCGCCGCAGCCTCGACGAAGCCCGAAGGGCGGAGTCGGGGCGAAGGCGGCTACTTGCGCGGCAGAACCGCGTCTTTGAGCTGCTTGGCGATCCTGGCCTTGACGACGGTCTTGGCTGGAATCTTGATCGCCTCGCCGGTGGCCGGGTTCCGTCCCATGCGCGCCTTGCGCTTCTGGACGACCAGCTTCACCATTCCCGGAAGTACGAACTCGCCGGCACGCTTGAGCTCCTTCTCTGACAGCGTGGTCAGCTCGTCGAAGAACTCCCGCGCCTGCGTCCGCTTGACTTCGAAGCGATCCGCGAAGTGCGAGAACAGTTCTGATTTGCCCATCCTGCGGGCCTCTGCCATCGGCTATTCCCCTTGCTTGGGCGCGCTCTCTACAATGTCCGCGACAAACGCGGCCCGCAACGACCGCGCGCGCGTGCGGTGGCAGCGGAGCAATTCTGTAAAGCAGCGGGTATCCTACTCGCGCCGTTTTCCGGTGTCAATCAAGGGTTCTCTCGCGGACCTCGAAGAAACCGGCCTGAATGCTACAATTTTGGCCACCGTGTCGCCCGAACCGAGACCGGGCGCGTCCGGGCCGCCAGGGGCACCGGACGCGCGCGAAAGGCTCCCAATGTCGAGCTCGACCCTCGAGACGTTCCCCAACCCCAGCCCCGGACGTGACTATCAGATTGCGATCCGGTGCCCGGAGTTCACGTCAGTCTGTCCGAAAACCGGACTGCCCGACTTCGGCGAGATCCGCATCACGTACGTGCCCGGCGCCTCGTGCATCGAGTTGAAGGCGCTCAAGTTCTACATGATCGAATTCCGCAACCGCGGGATTTTCTACGAGGCGGTGACCAATCAGATTCTCGACGATCTCGTCGCCGCGTGCCGCCCGCGGCGCATGACCGTCGTCGGAGACTTCTCCGCGCGCGGGGGAATCACGACGACAGTGACGGCAACATATGAGGAGGCGTAAGACGAGGCGCGTGAGTTCGGGTGTAGGAGCGATCTCGAAGGAGTTGTAGCGAGATCAGAAAAACCCGGGCACGACGCGCCAGCGGACGCGTGTCTGATAGCTGCGGTAGGCCTCGTCATGCGCGAGCGTGCCTTCTTCGCAGACCGCACGCGCGAGGAGCGCGATGTCGGCGGTCAGCAGCAGCACGATGTTCCACACGGTCGGATTGGCGGCGACAAACGCGAAGTGGGTGATGAGGTACCCGAGATAGATGGGGTGCCGCACCAGGCGGTACAACCCGGTCGACACGATGCCGCGATTGGCAGGCATCAGTCCAAAGCTGCGTCCAAGCGACAGCTTGCCGCCGATCACGATGAGGAGGCCCAGCGCAGAGAGGACGACCGTGACGACGTCGGGCGTAATGGGAGAGACCATTGAGGGGCGCACCAGGGGCGGTCCGAGCAGCGACAGCGCGGTCAGCGCCCGCGCGCGAACGCTGCGGTCCACGGCGGCCGGCGAACGGCGGAAGACTGTGAACACGACGACGAGCGCTTCGCTCGCGAGCAGGAGGAGGCCCGTCAGCCGGCCGGTCGCCAGAAAGTCTGTACCAATATTGACCGCCATGAACGAAAACAGCGCGATGATCAGGATTCGAGCGCCGCTGTCCGCGAGGTCGCGTTCCTGGGCCTTCGGGCGGTCGTCGGTCTGTGGCGGTGCCTGCGTGCCGAGCTCGAGATCGATGCCGAGCGCGCCGGCGGCTGTTACGGGGGGCTCGGCGGCGACGGCGGCCCCCCGCCCACTCAGGAGAAGCGACTTCATCGTTCGCTATCCTGTGACGCAGACTCCTCGATGAAATAGCTGCCGCACGCGAGGTCGAGCAGCTCGCGCGTGATTGCCGGTTCCTGGTCTTCGTACCGGCACCTGTCGACGACCTGCTCGATGAGGTCTCGCGGGTGGCACGCGCGCATCTGGATCTTTCGCGGCTGGTAGTATTTCCGGTCCAGATACTCGACCATCACCGGGTCGAATCTGATCCCGCGCTTCCTGCAGTTCAGCTCGAAGATCTGGCAGTACTCGTCCATCGTCGGGTTCTTCGCCAGGATCTTGTAGGGGATTCGGCGAAGAAACGCTTCGTCGGCCAGCGACGCGGGCTTGAGGTTCGTCGCAAACACGACGAGCACGTTGAAGGGCACCTCGAACTTCCGCCCGGTGTGGAGCGTCAGGTAGTCCACGCGGCTTTCGAGCGGCACAATCCAGCGATTCAGCAGGTCCCGCGCGGGGATTCGCTGCCGACCGAAGTCGTCGACGACGAACACGCCGCCGTTGGCCTTGAGCTGGATGGGGGCCTCGTAGAACCTGGCGATGGGGTTGAACGTGAGGTCGAGCATCTCGAGCGTCAGCTCACCGCCGACCACCACGACCGGTCTCACGATGCGCTCCCACCGGCGATCGTGGGCCGCGTTGGCGACCACGCTATCGCCGTCCCCTCGATGGCCGCCCACGACCTGATGGCTCACCGGGTCGTACATCGTTATCGTCTGGCCGTCGACGTCCAGCGCATACGGCATGTGCATCTGGTCGCCGTAAGCGCGCCCGATGCCTTCGGCAAGCACGGTCTTGCCGTTGCCGGGGGCGCCGTAGAGGAACAGCGACTTGCCGGAGTTGACGGCCGGCCCGAGCTGATCGAACATGCCCTTGCTGACGACGAGGTTTCCGAAGCCCGTCGCGAGCCGGTCGCGATTCAGGTACGGCTTGGCGAGCATGCACGCGCGGACGTACGCGTTGTACTGTCCGAGCGGCACGGGCGCGGGCCCGACGTAGCGTGAGATGTCGAAGAACTGCCCGGCGCGATCGCGTCCCATGTCGGTGAGGACGTAGCGATACCCGGCCGAGCCGACGCCGCTCGTCCCCCGGACTTCGAGCAGTTTCTCGACGCGCCCGTGCTGGATGAGGGCGTCGAGCACCGAATACGGCAGCCGCAGCTTCTCCGACAGCGCCGTGCCGTTGGCTTCGCCGCCCACGAGCGTCTTGAGCAGCAGCTGCGCGAGCGTGTCCGGGTGAAGCCCGGTTTCTTCGAGCGTCGCCGGAGGCGGAGGCGGTGTCGGGTGCCCGAGCACGGTCTTCAGATCGGCGACGGCGGCGACACTCATTTAATGCTCTCCTCGCAGGCGGTTGTCCATCTGCGGCTCGAAAGAGATCCGATGGCCGATAACCGTGCCGGATCTGGTCAGCGTGCCCGCCGGCAGTTCGAGCACTCCGGCCGTCCCCCGGCGCGGCAACCGGATGCGCCAGGGCTTCAGGTTCGCGACGCGATCGATCACGACGCCTCGGTCGTCGAGCGCGACGATGTCGATCGCGAATCGCATCCAGCAGGTGTGCACGCCGCGGCTCGGCACGATCCACAACCCTTCGCCCGGCTCGAGCCCCGTGCGATTGAGCAGGCCGACCGCCCGTGTCGCCCGCGTATCCGCGACCGCCACGAAATCAGCGACCAGCGAGCCCGTATCGACGTTCCTCGCAATCAACGCCACGCCGTGACCCTCTCGGAACCGTGAACCCGAACCGTGAACGTCGAACCTGGAACCTGAACGACGAACCCCGAACCACGAACCCCGAACCGACCCTACTTGGTGCTCTCGACCAGCGGAAACAGCACCGTGGTGAACTTGATGGCCGCCGGGCCGATCGTCACGACCCAGATCGACGGGAAGATGCAGAAGACGAGCGGGAAGACCATCTTCACGCCGGTCTTCGCCGCCGCCTCTTCCGCGCGCTGCCGGCGCTTGGTCCGGAGCGTCTCGGAATAGACGCGCAGTGCCTGGGCGACGCTCGTGCCGAACTTGTCGGTCTGGATGAGCATGGTCACGAGCGAGCCGAGGTCGTCGACGCCCGTCCGGTCGGCGAGGTTGCGAAGCGCCTCGGGCCGGGGCTTGCCGGCGCGAAGCTCGAGGTTCACGAGCCTGAGCTCGTCGGACAGGTCGGGATAGGCGAACGCAAGCTCGGCACCCACCCGCGTGAGTGCCTGGTCGAGGCCGAGCCCTGCTTCGACGCTGACGACGAGCAGATCGAGCGCGTCGGCGAGGGCCAGACGGATGCGATGCGCGCGGCGCTTGGCCATGCGCGCGAGCAGCATCCCCGGCAGCACGTAGCCGACGCCGAGTCCGCCGAGTGCGAGCGCGATGTTGGGCTTCATCAAGACCGAGTTCGCGAACAGCGAGAAGAGTGCCAGCGCAAAGATGATCCGGATGCCGAAGAAGATCGGCATCGCCTCATCGCGGCGATAGCCGGCCTGGACGAGGCGAAGCCGAAGCGAGCCGAGCTCCTTCGTCGAGCGCGGGGCCCTCTCCCCGACGCGCTTGAAGAAACTCTTCAGCTTGTCGAAGGTGTGACGGTCGTCGTCCTCGTCCCGACCGCGCCCGCTCGTCAGCTCTTCGAGCCGGCGATCGATCGCAATGGCGCGGCCAGGCATCAACGCGAACGCCGCGCCTCCGATGAGGACGGACCCGAAGACGAACGCCAGCAGTGGCAACAGCACGCTACACCTCGATTTTGATGACCTGTCGGATCCAGACGTAGCCGATGGCCTGCATGACCACGGCAACCATCAGCAGCATCTGCCCCATGCGCTCGCGGAAAAGCAGGTTCATGTGATCGGGATTGATGAACGCGAGCGCGATGCAGAGTACGACGGGCAGCGCCAGCAGCACGTAGGCGGTCATGCGCCCGTGCGCCGTGTAGACCCGCACCTGTCTGAGAATCTTGAACCGCTCGCGGACGACGTGCGCGAGGTTCTCGAGAATCTCCGAGAGGTTGCCGCCCGTCTCGCGCTGGATGAGCACGGCGGTCGCGAAGAACCGCACGTCGAGGCCCGGCACGCGCATGGTCAGGTTCTCCAGGGCGTCCTTGAGCGGCAGACCGAAGTTCTGCTCGTCGAAGGTCTTTCTGAACTCCGGGCCGATGGGCTCGGGCATCTCGTCGGCCACCATCTTCAAACCGGTGACGAAGGCGTGGCCGGCCTTGAGTGCCCTGGCGATCAAGTCCAGCGCTTCGGGGAACCCTTCCTCGAACGCGCGCACCCGCTTGCCGCGCTTCATGTTCAGGAACATGAACGGCAGGGCGAAGCCGATGATGGCCCCGAACGGGAAGCCCCACTGGGCTTTGACCAGCATCATCACCACGAAACCCAAGGCAACGGCCAGACCGATCCCGGCGAGCATTACAGCGCTGATGGTCGTCTTGACGCCCGACTGCTCAATCCAGCGTCCGAGCGCGGACCCTCGCGTCGTCCCGCCGACGAACCGATCGAACGCCGGCATCGGGCCGCCCTGGGCGACCTTCAGCAGCGCCTTCGCCTGACCGTCAGCCACGGGCTCGACATCCGGCCCCATGGCCACTTCCTCGAGACGCGCCTCCAGCTTGCGCTGCAGGAGCACCCCGGGCAGTTTCGTGACGCCGAAGTAGGAGCCAAGTACGAACCCGGCGCCGAGCACGAACGCGAGACAGACCAGGGTGTAGAGCAGCATCTATCGCACCTCCGTGACGCCTTCGAACATGTCCGGCGGCAGGTGGATTCCCGAGGCCTTGAGCCGCTCGCAGACCTTGGGCCGCACGCCCGTGGCCCGGAACCGGCCGATGACCTTGCCTTCGGGCGTCACCCCGAGCTTCTCGAAGGTGAAAATCTCCTGCATCGTGATCACGTCGCCTTCCATGCCGGTGATCTCCGAGATGCTGGTGACCCTTCTGGTGCCGTCGCTCATGCGCGTCTGCTGGACGACGACCTGGATCGCCGACGCGATCTGCTGCCGCATCGCGCGTTCCGGAAGGTTGACGCTGCCCATCGAGATCATCGTCTCGACGCGGGTCAGCGCGTCTCGCGGCGAGTTGGCGTGGACGGTCGTCAGCGACCCGTCGTGGCCGGTGTTCATCGCCTGCAGCATGTCGAGCGCCTCTTCGCCTCGGACCTCGCCGACCACGATGCGGTCGGGACGCATACGAAGGGCGTTGACGAGGAGCTGCCGCTGCCGGACCGCGCCCTTGCCTTCGACGTTCGGCGGACGCGTCTCGAGACGGGCGACGTGCTCCTGGTGCAGTTGAAGCTCCGCGGCGTCCTCGATCGTGACGATGCGCTCGCGTTCGGAGATGAACCCCGACAGCACGTTGAGCAGCGTCGTCTTACCTGCGCCGGTGCCTCCGCTGATGAGCGCATTCAGCCGCGCGCGGACGCAGACCTCGAGGAACTCGAGCATCGGGCGTGTCAGCGAACGGATGGAGACGAGATCCTCGGCGCGCAGGCGCTCGGCCGGAAAGCGGCGGATCGAGAGCAGCGGACCGTCGACCGCGAGCGGCGGGATGATCGCGTTCACACGGGAGCCATCCGCCAGACGCGCGTCGACCATCGGCGAGCTGTCGTCGACGCGCCGGCCGACGCCGCTGACGATGCGGTCGATGACGCGCATCAGGTGCTTGTCGTCCTGGAACGTCGTCGGCAGCCGGTCCAGTTTGCCGCTGCGCTCCACGTAGACGTTCTTGTACGTGTTGACCAGGATGTCGCTGACCGACGTGTCCCTGAGCAGAGGCTCGAGCGGCCCGAGGCCGAAGACTTCGTCGATGACGTCGCCTAGAATCGCGTCGCGCTCACTCATGCTGAGCGGCATGCCCTCTTCGGCAATCAGATCGAAGAGCAGCGCCCGGATGTCCGCCTCGGCGCGCGAACGCTCGGTCGACGCGAGCGCCTCGAGGTTCAGCCGGTTGAGCAGCTTTCGGTGGACGTTGGCCTTGAGCTCGATGTACTGCGGCCGCGGCGCCTCGACACGGGGGCGCGCGGCGGCGTCCGGCTTGGCCGGCGGCGTATTGAGTGAAAGCGAGAAGCTCATGATGGTCGAGTGGCCCTAGTTACTATCTTGTGAAAAAACAATTAGAGGAGGCCGAGAAAAGCGCGCCGCTTCTCCGGTTCCCTTTCCTCTTCCGACCGTTGTCCCAGCAACTGGCGCGTGAAGCTGTTGAACTGGGACGCGAGCTCCGAGTGATTCACGAGCGCGAGCGGCACGCCCGAGTTCAGCGCGGTCGACACCGTGCGGTAGTCGCTCGTGAACGCGTGGTGAATGCCGTATCCGAGCGCGGTCTCGATCTGCTTGGGCGCAATCAGGTTCTGGTCCGACGTGCGGTTGAGCAGGATCTTGACCCGCTCGGCGCCTGCCCCCAGCTGCCGGACCCGGTCCACCAGCCGCTGCGCGTTGCGGATCGACGGCACGTCCGGATTCGCAATCAGAAACACCGTGTCCGCGGTGTAAAGCGTCGCGACGACAAACGAGTTGAGCGTGTTGCCCGCGTCGATCACGACCTGGTCGTAAGTGCGCCCGAGCACGCGGAGGAGCTCTTCGATCGCGCCCGCATCCTGCGCATTCGGCCGATCGAACTGCTCGGACCCGGCCAGAATGTCGAGACCTGACTTGTGCTTCGACACGAGCTCCCTGAGGAACTCCTTATCGAGCTTGTGCAGGCTCTCGATCGCGTCGAGCACAGTGAACCGCGGCCGCACGCCCAGGAACAGGGCGACTTCGCCAAGGCAGGGCTTCAGGTCGACGATGATCGTCGGACGTTTGGACAGCCGCGCGAGCTCGACCGCGCAGTTCACCGACACCGTCGTCGTGCCCGCGCCGCCTTTGGCCCCAAGGAAGACGTGGCTGACGCACGGCTGGCGCGTACCGGCGTGGGCCGCCTCGCGCCTGGCCGCAGTCTTCCGCACCGCGCCGTGGAAGGACTCTTCCATCGAGCGGCTGGCCTGCGTCTGCCCGCCCGTCGTCCAGGGAAAGAACTCGTTCGCGCCGGCGCGCATCGCGCCGAGAATCAAGTCGGATTCGGCCGCCATGGCGACCGCGAAGATCGCCATCGACGCGTGGCTCGCCCGGAGCCGCTCGATCGCCGCCATGCCCGAGGCCGCATCCGCCCTGAGGTCGACCACCGCAACGTCTGGATGGGAGCCGTCCGTCGCGCGACCGTCGACGATGCCCACGGGGACCCCGCACGCCCGCAGCAGTGTCGCTGACTGACGCTTGAACTCGTCATCATGGCTGACGATGATCGCTGTTAGCTGTGCCATGTCGATAATGTGTCGTTGTCCGAATCGGGCCGTAAGAGCTCGAGTAGAGATACCGGCCCCGGTAACAGAATGGCAACGCCTGTGCCGCTACCCTCACATATCCGTTCGCGGCGTAAGTGACTGCTGATAAGCAGGTTGAGGTCGGAGCCCGAAGGGTCTCACTCCGAACGCGGCCTGTGGGGCCGACAGTTCCGTCGCCGGTCGGACGGTTTTGTCGAGCGCCAGGACCCCTACTGACTAAAACCGAAGGCGTGCCCGCCACCCGGATTTTTCCGTCGGTGAATGTGGGTACAACGGCCGTTGCAGAATCGCTGACGACGTGGACGGCCGTTGTGGGATCGACACGGAGTCGACAATCGAGCATGTCAGGGGGGAGCGGCGGTGGGATGGTCTCGACTTCGACCGGCTGGCCCGTCCGAGCGGCCCAGCCGGCTGATCCTGCCTCAATGCGGCACCTCGAAGAGTAAAGCTACCCTCCCCAGGTGGCCTTACTGTTTGGTTGTGGAGCCTGATTTCTCATTGCTCCCACCTTTCGCTTTTTCCACTTCGGCCTGATATGCGGTCTGCGCCTGCTTGAGCCGCGCGGCCGCCTCAGAGAGCGCCCTTTCACGCTTCGAATCCTCGTCTGCTTGCTTTTTGGCAATCTCGGCGTTCTTCCGGGCGATCTCGGCTTCGCGCTTCGCGCGCTCCTTGCTCAGCCGGTCAGCCTGGCGCCGGTCTTCCTCGGCCTTGAGCTGCGCGGCTTCCTTCTGCTTCGCCTCGGCGTCGGCTGCCCTGCGCTCCTGCTCCATCGCTTTCTGGGCGGCGCGCTCGGCAGCCCTGTCCACTTCCCTGACTTCTGCCTTCACGGACGCAGATTCCTTGGAGGCTGGAGTTTGTGCTTTCGCGGGCGCCGGGGTCACGGCCGCGGGCGCCGTTCGCGTGGTAGACGACGCTGGAGTGTTCGCGGCAGGCGCAGCCGGCTTCGCGGCGGGCTGGGTCACAGGCGCAGTCTGCGAAATCGGACGCGACGGCACTGGCGCAGGCGTCGTCCCATTCTGAGCCGGCGTGGCCTTCTGCGCGGGCGACTGTGCCGGCGCGGTCACGGGCGTCAGCGGCGCGGGCGCCTGCGCGGCGCCCTGGCGCGGCTGCGTCGCCGGGCCGTTGCCTTCGGGCGGCTGCGGACGATCCGCGGGGTAGCGCGGCGAGCCGGTGTAGGGGGCGGGATTCGGATAGGTCTTGTCGGGCCGGGCCAGGTAGGGCTCGGTGAGCGACGGCAGGCCTTCCGACACACCCATCTGGCCCTTGCGGATGATCGTCGGCGTGATCATCACGACGAGCTCGGTCTGATTCTTCTGATGCGCCTTGCTCTTGAAGAGGAGCCCCAGGATCGGAATGTCGCCGATGCCGGGGATCTTGCTCATCGTGCTCGTCAGGGTGTTGTTCATCAGCCCGGCGATCGCGAACGTCTGTCCGTCGCGCAGCTCGACCTCGGTCTCGGTGCGGCGCGTCGACAGCGCCGGCACGCGGAAGCCGTCGATGACGACCGCGTTGGCGAAGTCGAGCGAGCTCACCTCGGGCTTGACCTTCAGGTGGACCAGGTCGCCGCCGAGCACGGTCGGCGTGAAGCTCAGGCGAACGCCGAACTCTTTGAACGTGATGGTCACTGAATTGTTGCCGCCGCCCGACTGCACGACCGGATAGGGATACTCGCCGCCGGCGAGGAAGCTGGCTTCCTTGCCGTTGGTGGCGATGAGGTTCGGCTCGGCCAGGCTCTGGAAGAGCCCCTTGTTCGACAACGCGCGCACGACGCCGCCGAGGTTTTCCTTCGCGTTGAACACGAACAGGTTCAGGAAGTCGCTGAAGACGAGCTTTCCGTCGTTGAATTCGGGGGCCGGAACGCCAGGGGGCGCGGTGCGGCCGAACCACTGATCACTGGTCCCGGAGCCGTGGGCAAAGAAAGACGCGCCGAGCTCCTGCATCGCGGATCGACTGACTTCGGCGAAGCGCACGCGCAGCATGACCTGGTTCGACGCCACGCCCTCCTGCTGCTTCAGCATGTTGACGACGTCTTCCTTCTTGGCGACGTATCCGGCGGCCACGTCGGCGGCCTTTTCAACTACGTACTTGGTGGAGACCGTTCCGGAGATGACGATATCCTTGCCACTGCCGAGCACCGTGATGTCCTCGCCAGGGAAGAGCTGCTTGAGCTGGGCGGCGAGCGCGCTCAGGTCGTGGCGCACCTTGACCTCGAAGGTCGAGATCGCGCCGGCCCTGTCCCAGACGAACATGGAGATGGTACCGGGCTTCTTGCCGTGGATGAGGAGCTGCGCCGGCGCCGTGACCAGGGCGTCGGCGATGTCTGGCACGGTCAGCGAGACGCGCGCGATTGCCGAGCCGATGTTGAGCACAGTCGACCGTCCGACCATCAGCTCGATGTCCGATCCGCTGACCGCGTCGCGCACGACAGTGGCGGACGTGGTGCCGGTCGGGTTGAAGACCGGTGGCTGCTGCGCCTGCGGCGCGGCGACGAGGATCACGATGATGTACACGACCAGCGCCGCGAAGAAGGCGGCCGGCCGGCGGCCCTGCAAGGGGCGCGATCGCCAGAACTGAGTCGTGTGTGCCGCGAGCATGTTCAGATCCTCCGATTCGAGTTCGCTGTGGGTGGTCCGGCTGAAATCGGTCGTCATTTCACGACTTCCGTCGCGCGCTTGTCGCCGCGGATGATTTCGACAGTGGGAACGTAGACCGCCGCGGTCGACGCGACGGTGACGGCCTGGCCCGGCTTGGGCTTCGCCGACGCGCTGGTCTGCGCGGGGGCTGCACCCTTCGCGACGCCGAGCAGCACGGCCGGCTTCATGCCGGGCGTCGCGGGCGCCGTCTGATCCAGGGGATTCCGCAGCGCGAGCTGAATCTTGCCCTCGGTGCTCGCGAGCGCCAGGCGTTCGGCCTGCTCCGGCGTGACCGACATCGTCACGACCGTGACCTGCACGGGCTTCCCGTCTTTCTGGTCCTGCTCCATCCGGGTGCCGGCGGTCAGCACCTGCACGTTGGCGAGGACGACCTTCGAGATCATGTCGATGGGATTGTTGGTCGGGCTCATCGAGGCGAGCACGTCGACGCGCGTGCCCGGCAGGACGTAGCCGGCGACGCCGATGACCTCGTTCACGCGCACCGAAACGGCGCGCATGCCCTCGGGAATGACCGGGGGCAGGCCGGCACCGGCTTCCTTGGACGCCAGCTTCGCCGGGATAATCGGCTCGTTCTTGACGAACGGGGAGATCACCCCGCGCCCCACGATCTCCTCCCGCTTGACAAACGCCCCGTCGGGCGCCTGGCCGTCGGGGAACTGCGCGACCTCCAGGTCCTCCATCCTCAACTCGGCGCCGAGCGACAGGTCGGTCTTGGCCACCACGACCGGTTGCGTTTTGGTCTGGACAACCCTCACCTGCGGGTTGTTCATCATGTTGTATGTGCCGTAGGCCAGACCGCCGCCCGCGAGCACGGCGATGGCGAGCACGGCGAAGATTCGGTTGCGCATGAGCGTCCCCTAGCTTTCGTTCCGCATGATGGCGACCGCTGACATCGTCAACGGGGCGCCCGTGGTGGATGCCGGCCTTACGAACCGCACGGCCGGGTCGAGCAAGATGAAAGAGAACGGGTACTGGATCGTGACCTCGGTGCCGGTGTTCGATCCGAGGGCGACCTTCCGGTTGACTGCGATCGGCGCGGTGCCGGCGTTCCCGAGTCGTTCGGCCGCCATGTAGGTGCGCACGGCGGTCTCGATGTCGAGGTCGGTCGTGCCGCCGACCGCGGCGACGCGCGCGCCTTCGCGCGCGGCATTCGTCAGCAGCTGCCAGGTCTGGTACGCCCGGCCGAACTCGAAGATGCCAACGCAAATCATGAGGACAATGGGCAGCGTGACTGCAGTCTCGAGAAAGGCCGCGCCGCGCTCGTTCTTGACCACGGACACACCGCGAGTGGCGGCGCCGCGCATCGGCACCTTGCGAATCTCCACCCTGGTGATCTGACGTGGCATCGAATCCTCGTGTGTTCTCACTGAACCTGCTACTCGCTGCTCGCTGCTCGCTGCTCGCTGCTCGCGAACTGCGAACTGCTCACCGTTACTGCAACAACGCCGCGAGAATGCTGCCGGCGGCAATTGCCGGTCCGTACGCGAAGCGACTCGCGGGAGCCCCGGACGCGATCTCGCGTTTCACGTCGGCTGGCGCCGCGATCATCCGGCCCGTGCCGGCCAGCGTGGTCCCGAGTCTCCTGCGCTGGATCGCGACCGCCACTGCGAGCACACCGCCCGCGACTGCGGTGAAGAGCACGGCTTTGACGACAACCAGTGGCCCGAGCAGGCTGCCGACCGCCGCCATCAGCTTCACGTCGCCCGCCCCTGTCGCGCCGAGCGCGTGGCCGGGCAGCATGAGCACCAGGCCGATCACGCAGCCGAGCACGGCCGCACCGACCGACACGCCGCCGAATCCGAACGCCGCGAGCCCGAGGCCCGCGCCCGCCATGCTGCCGGTCAGGATGTTCGGAATCCGCCGCGTCCGAAGATCCACCACCGTGGCGACGAGCAGACCGGCGGTCAGCACCGCGAGCGACGCGTTAGGCACTGCCGGCGATCGCCTGCCAGAACACCGTGTTGATCGTGTTTCCGAGCGTCGACACGGCCCCGAATGCGACAAGAGCGATGAGCGCGCAGAGCAGCGCGTACTCGAGAAGATCCTGACCGTCCTCCTCCCGGCGCAGCCGCCCGTTCGCGGGACGCTTCAACCGGGCAACAGCAACAAGCAATGGCATGACTCGACTCCTCCCGTCGATCCTGCGAAACGGTGGGCCGGCACGTTTTGGAGCGCGCCGGCCCACGATGGTCCCGACGATCTACGCCGCCGCCGCGAGCTGTCCGGCGATGTTGGTGAAGATGGCCGACACGCTCTGTCCCGCCAGGCCCACCGCGCCGATCGCGATCAACGCGATAAGCGCCACGAGCAATGCGTACTCGAGCAGGTCCTGGCCCTCGTCCTTGCGCCCAACCGACTTCACGAAGTTCAGTAGCATCGACATGAGATCCTCCCCCGAGGAAAATGCACCGCTGTCTGCGGTGCGGACTTGCGGCAGCGCCGCATAGTGGGTTGATAAGAGCGCCGCGCTTGCCGCGACACGCGGCGAGCCAATCGCAACGGCTGTGCCACGGCGCGACGCTCCGGCCGGGGCGTTCGGCGCAAGTCCTTCACCGCACGATGATTGCCCCGCGCCGGCACGACCTCCAGCCTCGCGCCAGGGCCGCCAAATGACCACCGCCAAGGACGCCGCCAAGGTGCAGTTTCGTAAGGCATCACGCGAATTTGGTGAGCGTCGCGAACGGCTCGACGCGCCGGGGGGTTGTGCGCAGAGCGCACACTCCCCATCTATGTCTTGTATGGGCATCACTTACCGCCCGCGCGCGCGTACAAATCTGTCAACGGCATACGCATTGCGAGGGGCGCTACCAAGGATCACGCCATGAAGTTTCGCCAGCTGCTGCTGTCGTTGACGGCTCTCGCCCTGGTGCTCGGGGGGCTCTCGTTTGTGGACCCGCGCGTGCGAGACCGGCTGATGCAGTTGGTCTCGGGCGGCGACGGCATCTCATCCTGGGACAATCGCCTCGTGGATCTCGGAGGCACCATGATCACAGCGATCCGATACCAGAGTCTCGAGAACGGGCCGCTCATGATCTTTGCTGTCGTTGGCGCTGTGCTCTTTCTGTTCATGGTAAGGACGTAGGCCTTGGCGCTCGTCCTCGCCGTCGAGCCTGACCACCGGCAGGCCACCATCCTCAAGCGCATCGTCCGCGACCTGGTTCGCGCAGATCTCGTGCTGGTCGATTCGCGTGACGCCGCCGTGGCGGCGCTGACGGCCAGAGTTCCCGACGTCATCTTGCTCACGGCGCTCCTCTCGCCGCGCGACGAGGAGGAGCTCGTCGGGTACCTGCGCACGCTCGCCGGAGCACACCACATCCAGACGCACACCATTCCGCAGCTGGCGTCGACGGCAGCGGACATGGAGCAGAAGAGCGGCGGTGGCCTGTTCGGGAAGCTCCTCGGCAAGAAACAGAAAGAGTTCGCGCCGAAGGTCTCGATGGGCGGCTGCGATCCCGATCTTTTCGCCGACGAGATCCGGACGTTTATCGAGGCCGCTACCGTGCGCAAGTCCGAATCAGTCGAGGCCCTGCACCAACGGGTGGCGCACCTCGAGTTCCAGGCGCACCCCTCGTCGTCGAGGACGACGACGTCGACAACGTCGTCCTTCTCAGCCCCGGATCCGGTTGTGCCCGCGTCAGACCGCGCGTTTGAAGCCGTGCATGCGTCAGAACCGGCCGCAGAGGAGCCGCCCGTCGGTGGCGGGTCCGCCTGGGAATCGCCGTTTGAATGGCGCCCCGCTTCGGCGCAGACGGGCAACGCCGCTGCCACGCCGGTCGCCTCGTCGCTCATCACCAACGTTCCGCTGGCGGTGCTCGCCGAAGACCAGGAAGAGCAGGGCCGTCTGGCGGAAGAACAGCGCCAGGCCCGCGAGGAGGCCGACCGACGTCGCCGGCGAGCGGAAGAGGCTGAGGCGAAACGGCGGCGCCAAGCGGAGGCGGAAGCCGAGCGTCAGAGCAAAGAGGACGCCGAAGCCGAGCGTCATGCGGCCGAGGCCGCGCGCGCGCGCGAAGCGGCAGAAGCCGAGCGGAAGCGCGAGGCGGCAGTCGAGGCCGAGCGGAAACGCGAGGCGGCCGCCCAAGCCGAACGGAAACGCGAGGCGGAGGCCCAGACCGAGCGGAAGCGCGAGGCTGACGCCGTCGCGAAACGGAAGAAGGAAGAAGAAGCAGCCGCACACCGCAAGCGCCTCGAAGCCGAAACTGCGCGCAAGCAGGAGGAAGAGCGGAAGCGCCTCGAGGCCGAAGCCAAGCGCAAGCGCGAAGCCGAGGCCGCGGCAAAGCGGAAACAGGAAGAGGCCGAGGCCAAACGAAAGCGCGAGCTGGAGGCAGAGGCGCAGCGGAAGCGGCAGGAAGAAGAAGTCCGAAAGCGTCTCGAAGCCGAAGTCAAGCGGAAGCGCGAAGAGGCCGAAGCCAAACGCCGTAAGGAAGAAGAAGAACGCAAGCGGCTCGAGGCCGAAGCCAAACGCAAGCGTGAGGAAGCTGACGCCGAGCGAAGGCGTCAGGAGGAAGAACGCAAACGGATCGAGGCCGAAGCCAGGCGCAAGCGCGAGGAAGCTGAAGCCGAGCGGAAGCGTCAGGAAGAAGAACGCAGACGGATCGAGGTTGAGGCCAAGCGGAAGCGCGAAGAAGAAGAGCGCAAGCGGATCGAGGCCGAGATCAAGCGCAAGCGCGAAGAGGAAGAGCGCAGACGGCTCGAGGCCGAGGCCAAGCGCAAGCGCGAAGAGGGAGAGCGCAAACGGCTCGAGGCAGAGGCCAGGCGCAAGCGCGAGGAAGAGGAACGCCAGCGCCTCGAGGCCGAGGCCGAGCGCAAGCGCGAGGAAGAGGAACGCAAGCGGCTCGAGGCCGAGGCCGAGCGCAAGCGTCAGGAAGAAGAACGCAAGCGGGTCGAAGCCGAAGCCAGGCGCAAGCGCGAGGAAGAAGAACGCCAGCGCCTCGAGGCCGAAGCCAGGCGCAAGCGCGAGGAAGAGGAACGCCAGCGCCTCGAGGCCGAAGCCCGGCGTAAGCGCGAGGAAGAAGAACGCCAGCGCCTCGAGGCCGAAGCCCGGCGCCAGCGCGAAGCCGAGGCCGCACGGCAGAAGGAAGAAGCCGAAGCCAGAGGGCGGGAAGAGAAAGTGGCGGCCGACCGCTGGCGCGAGGAAGAACACGCGAGGCGCCCCCAGGACGAGTTGGCGGCCGCACACGCGGACAAGTACGCCGAGTTCCGCGCCGACCACGATGAGCCCACGGGCGTCCTGCGCCTGATGCCGCTCTCGGTGTGGGCGCGCCCGGCAGCGAAGGGCTCGAACGGCGACGAGCCCGCCGCCGAAGACGATCTCCAGCGGCTGATCGCGGGGCTGCGCGTACCACCCACGGTCGCCGCCGTCACCTACCCGCGTGGTTGCCGCATTCGGCGCGTGCGCGTGCGCGCGCCCAAGAACACCGCGGCCGGCGAGAAGCGCCGCCCCGTCATCGTCTCGCGGCGCGCCCTTCGCGGGTCGCGCGACGATGCGACGGGGTAGCTTTCAGCTCTCAGCTCTCAGCGGTGACCAAGTGCGCAGTTTCCGCGATCTTGACGCCGCGTCGCTTGTGCAGCAGCTGAAACGCCTGGCGTTTCGATGTGCGCCGCCGGCGTGACGAACCCTGCGCAGCCATCACCCACAACCTACTGATTTTGCAGATCTTACGGCTCACCAGCCAGACGTTGTGGGATCGAACAGGTGGTGGGGCATCGGAGTTGCCAGTCCACTGGCATGGATCCCGGGTTTGCTCCTTCTTTGGAGACGAGCGGCAGCCGTGTCGTCGTACGCGGCCGGCGATGGACGGTGGCAGGCGTCACACGCGCCAATGCCTGCGCGGCCGTGCAGCTGCGGGAGATCGGGTGCGGCCGCGCGCAAACGCTGCTGACACCTTTCGATCGACCGAGACCAATTGACGGCGATCCGTGCCCCCGGATGGTTGGTCCCCGCCGCTGGCTCCACGCGCTCGACCGCGCACTCCTCCAGCTGCACCCGTTCGGATCTCTTCGCGCCGCTGCACAGGCGCCGATTCGCCTTCTCCCCTATCAGCTCGAGCCGGCGCTCGCCGTGTTCCGCGACGGCGTCACGCGGCTGCTCATCGCCGACGGAGTCGGCCTCGGCAAGACGATTCAGGCCGGTCTGCTGTTGCTGGAGCTCGCGCAGCGCCACGAGTCGTGTCGCGCGCTCGTGCTGGCACCGGCCGGTCTCCGCGAGCAGTGGCTCGCCGAGCTCACAGCGCGCTTCAAGTTGACCCCGCTCGTTGCCGACACCACGTGGCTGAGATCGATGTCCGCGGAGCGGCCGGCGCACGTGAACCCCTGGTCGCTGCCCGGGATCTACATCGCGTCGCACGACCTCGTGAAGCGGCCTGAAGTGCTGCGACCGCTCGAAGACCTCACGTGGGATGCCGTTGTCATCGACGAAGCGCACGCCGCCACATCGGGCACCGATCGCCGCGCGGCGATGCACGCGCTCGCCGTCCGGTCCCGCTACGTAGTGCTCCTCACGGCGACCCCGTACCCGGCCGAGCTCGACGCGCTCTGTCGAATCGGGGGAGATGACCCGATCGTGGTCTTTCAGCGGTCGCGCGCCGGCGTCGGCGAGGGCCAGCCGCGCAAGACGACCGCGTTGACTGTCGTGCCTTCCGAGGCCGAGCGACGGATGCACGACCTGCTCGATCGCTACAGCAGGCGGGTGTGGAAAGAGGCCGGCAGGCGCGACGACGACCGCGCGAGGCTTGTATCGATCGTGCTGCGCAAGCGCGCGCTCTCGAGTGCGAACTCGCTCGGGGCCTCAGTCGAGCGCCGGCTGGCCCTGCTGAGCGACCGCCGCGCGGACGAGCCCTGGCAGTTGAACCTGCCGCTCGCCCAGCTGAGAAACGAAGACCCGCTCGAGGATGACGCGCCTTCCTCCGTGCTCTCTGCTCCGGGTCTTTCCGACCCGAAGCGAGAACGCCGCTGGCTGACAACCATTGCCGACGCAGCCCGGCTCGCCGCAGGCGACGAGCGCAAGACCAGGTTCCTGCTGCGACTCTTGTCCAGGATCCGCGAGCCGGCCATTGTCTTCACCGAGTACCGCGACACGCTCGCAAGGCTCGAGCAGCGCGTTGCCGCAGCCGGGCATTCGGTCGCCGTGCTTCACGGGGGCCTGTCGCCGGCGGAGCGCAGCAGCGTGCAGCACGCGTTCAACGCACGCGGCGGGACGCTGCTCGCCACCGACGCCGCCTCGGAAGGCCTGAATCTCCATCACCGGTGCCGCGTCGTCATTCATTACGAGCTCCCGTGGAATCCGTCGCGGCTCGAGCAGCGCGCGGGACGGGTGGATCGACTCGGTCAGACCCGTCGCGTGCACGAGCTCGCGCTCGTCGCGGCGCACACCGCCGAACGGCTCGTCATCGCGCCGCTCTTTACCCGGCTCGCCTGGATTGCGACACGAGGCGGGATGCTCGACGCGCTGACTGAATCTCGCGTGGCGGCCGCCGTCATGACAGACGCGGAACCGGCCAGCGTGGTCATCGGCGAACGGAAGGCGATCCCGACGTGCGCAGTGGCAGCGCCGGCAGACCTCGGGCCTCTTGCCGGACTGGAAGCGACACGACTCGAGCACCACAGAAGTCTCGCTGCGCGATCGTGCCGCACTTCCGAACCGGACACCGGAGTCCGCGCCGTCGTGTCGACGCTCGGACGGCACTCGCATCGAGGGACGCGCGTGCCGCGCGGGTTGTTCCTGGTGTTCGCGATCACACTTGTAAACGCTGACGGCTCTGGCCTGCATGCCGAGCCACGTCTGCTTCGCCTCGATCTCCAACCGCATCTACTGAGGCATCTCGGCATTTATGGGGGACGTCCGATCGCGGAGGGGGGACGCCTGATGGCGCGCCGCCTTCGGGAGGTCGTCGCAGCCCTGGCACAGTCACACGATGCGATTGCTGTATCGCTCGACGGTCAGACCGATCGCGTTCGGCTCGAGCGAGTGGCCGCGCTTGAAGCACAACGCCGAGAACGGCAGCGCCGACGGGAGAAGGCGATCAACGACGCCAGCGCGCAACGCTCTGCCGCGCAGCTGCTGGTGCAGGGCGGCCTGTTCGATCGCCGATCCGTGCGAGCCGCGGCGCTGCGCGCCAGGTCTGCCGCGGCGCGTCAGGATGAGGTGAACGAGCGCGCCGTGACACTGGCCGACGGCTCGCCGGCGTTCCGAACCGAGCTCATCGCCGCACTCCTTGTTCCAGGCCGGCGATGATCCCTGGCCTTTCCGGATCGCTCTTGTCGCAAGAGGTCCTCGCGGAGATCGTCCCTCGTGCTTTTCATGGGCTGCTCGACGAAGCCGGACGGGAGACCGCCCGTCGCCGTCTTCGCGCCTGGCATCTTGCCCTGCGCGGGCAGCTTGGCCCGGCGCTGGCGCTGCGCGCCATCTTCGACCGGCTGGCGGAACCCCTCTTCACCGGCCTCGGCTACCACGTCGTGCCGGCCGACTCGACGCCGGCGAGTTTTCGAGCTGTTCTCCCGGCGAGTTTTCGAGCGGTTCTGCCGGCGAGTTTTCGAGCAGTTCTCAACGTGTCGGGCACGTCCCGCGCGACACTGCTCGTCACACTCTGGGGACAGCATCCCGCGTCAGCCTGGCGCGACGCCGTCCGCCTCGGCATCGCCCAGTGCGAGCGATGGTGCTTCTGCCTCACCGGTCCTCTCCTCCGCATCGTCGACAGCTCGCGGACGTACTCGCGACAGTTCGTCGAGTTCGACATCGAGATCGCGCTCGAGAACGAGCAGACCTTCGCGGTCTTCTGGGGGTTGCTGCGTGGCGCCGCCATGGCAGGCGCTTCCGGAGATGCGCGACCGCTGCTCGACCGCGCCGTCGAATTGACCGAACAACATCGCGCATCGGTCCGATCCTCGCTCCAGCATGGGGTTCATGAAGCGCTGGGACACCTGACTCGTGCGTTCTCCGTGGCGGGCCGGCGACGTCGGGCGTCGGTCGGCCGGACGACGGCCGCGTCCCCTTCCCAGGCGCCAGTCTCCGAGTTCGACGAAGCGCTGGTCGTCGTCTATCGGATTCTCTTTCTGCTCTTTGCGGAGGCACGCGGCCTGGTGCCGCGCTGGCATCCGATCTACCGCGACAGCTACACCATCGAGTCGCTGCGCGGACCGGTCGAGATGCTGCCGCGGCCTGTGGGGGTCTGGGAGGCGCTGCAGGCCATCGCGCGCCTGGCGCATCGCGGATGCCGGATCGGCGCACTGCAAGTGCCGCCGTTCAACGGCCGGCTGTTCTCGCCAGTGCACGCGCCGCTCGCAGACAGCGTGCCGCTCGACGATCGTGTCGTACGCCAGGCGCTGCTGGCCTTGACGACTCGGAAGGGACGCGGCGGGTTCGAGCGCATCGCCTATGGCGACCTCGGCGTCGAGCAGCTCGGCGGCGTGTACGAACGTGTGCTGGACTTCGACCCGGCCGGCACCTCAGGCACGCCGGACACGCCAGCGACGGCAGGCACTCTCGTCCGCACCGAGCGCCGCAAATCCACTGGCGCTTTCTACACGCCCCGGCCGCTCACGGAGTACCTCGTTCGGCGGGCGCTCGCGCCGCTCGTCCAGTCGGCTTCACCGGAGGCAATTCTTGCGCTGCGCCTCCTGGATCCGGCCATGGGCAGCGGGGCGTTCCTGGTGGCCGCGTGCCGGTACCTGGCGTCGGCGTATGAGGCAGCGCTTCTACGTGAAGGCGGAGTGTCGGCCGAAGACATCACCGAGCGCGAGCGGGCCGACTTCCGGCGGGCCATCGCGCAGCGATGCCTTTACGGGGTCGACATCAACCCGATGGCGGTACAGCTTGGACGGCTGTCGCTCTGGCTCGCCACGCTGTCAGCGGATCGGCCGTTGACGTTCCTGGACCACCGGCTGCGTACAGGCAACAGTCTCGTCGGCGCGTCGTCTGCGGACCTTGCGCGGCAGGCGCCCGGCGCCAATCCTCGCGCAAGGCCGAGTGTGCTTCCGCTCTTTGGACACGACGCGCAGGACGCCGTGCTTCGCGACGCGGTCGCCGTCAGGTCGAGGATCGCGACCGAACCCGGCGACACGCTCGAGCAGGTGCGCGCGAAGGAGCAGGCGCTTTCTGCGCTGAACGGCAAGGGCGCGCCCGTCGAACGGTGGAAGGACGTCTGCGATCTGTGGTGCGGCGCCTGGTTCAGGGAGCGCCCCCGCCGCGTGGCGGCTCCGTTCGGCGCGCTCGCCGACGAGATCCTGGGCCGTGGCAATCTTCCCGCTCACGTGGCCGCGCCGCTGGTTGCCGAGTCCACGAGCATCGCCGCACGGGAGCGCTTCTTTCATTGGACCCTCGAGTTCCCCGAGATCTTCTGCGACGCTGACGGCGAGCCGCTCCCGGCCCCAGGGTTCGACGCCATCATCGGCAATCCCCCATGGGAGATGTTGCGCGGCGATCGCGGGGACGTCGACACCAGGAACACGGCGCGGACGGCGGCCGCGAGGCTGACGGACTTCGCCCGTGGTTCCGGCGTGTACACGGCGCAGGGCGACGGTCACGTCAACCTTTATCAGTTGTTCCTCGAGCGCTCGCTCGCGCTGCTCCGCAACGGCGGCCGGCTCGGCATGGTGCTGCCATCCGGACTGGCGACAGACCGCGGCGCTGCACCTTTGCGGCGGGCGCTCATGGACCGCACTCGTATTGACAGCCTCCTCTCGCTCGAGAACCGCGAGGGGATGTTTCCGGTTCATCGGAGCCTCAAGTTCCTCCTTCTGTCCGCAACGGGTGGTGGACGCACCACCGCGATTCCATGCCATTTCGGCATTCGCGGGCCGGAGGCCCTGGACCGCATCCCGGAGCTCGGTCCGGACCGCGACGCCGTTACGCTGACGCGGCCACTCCTCGAGCAACTGAGCGGCGAGCAGATCGCGGTACCCGACGTTCGGTCCCAGCGTGATGTCGAGATCCTGCACGGGATCGCCTTCAGCACGCCCGCGCTTGGCGATCCCGGCGGGTGGGGCGTCCGCTTCGGGCGCGAGCTCAACGCCACCGACGACCGCCGCCACTTCGACCGTTGCGGCGAGGGGCTCCCCATCGTCGAAGGCAAGCACCTGCACCCGTTCACCGTCGATGTGGCAGCGGCACACCTTCGAATTGCGCCGGGCATCGCGGCCACGCTCGTCGACCCCGCCCGAACCTTCGGACGAGCGCGGCTCGGGTATCGGGAGGTCGCGTCTGCGACGAACCGGCTGACACTCATCGCCGCCATCGTGCCGGAGGGCACCATCACGACGCATACCGTCTTCTGCCTGAAAGAGCCGCTGGATGGTGAGTCGCAGTGGTATCTGTGCGGCATGCTCAACAGCTTTGTCGCAAACTATCTCGTGCGGTTGCGCGTCGGCACGCACGTCTCCTCGGGCATCATCGATCGGCTGCCCGTGCCGGCACCTCGCAGAGACGCGCCTCGTTTTCGCGAGATCGTCGAGCTCAGCACCTCGCTCGCCACGAGACCGCTCGAGATCGGGGCGTACGCCCGGCTCCAGGCGCTTGCCGCTCGAGAGTACGGTCTCGAGTCATCCCAGTTTCATCACATTCTCGATACCTTCCCGCTGGTGCCGCTCTCGGAGCGCGACGCGGCATTGGCCGCCTTTTGCGATATAGTTTCGTGATCCAGAAAAACAAATGCCCCTCCGAGAGGATCGCGCGCCCGTCTGGGCCATCTGGCTGTTGATTGCGTTCGGCGCGGTGCAACCGCTGGCGTGGGGGTTCGGCGTCGGGCTCCCACGACATCCCGTGGCGCTCGTGCCGCTCTTGGTCGTCTGGATCGCGCTCCTGGCGCTCGCGGCGATCGCTACCCGCCGGATCACTTCGCTCTGGCGCCGCCTCTCGCAGAAGGAGCGGGATCACAGCGCGACGCTGACCGAAGTCGATCAGCTCCAGACCCAGAACGCGATGCTCGACATCATCGCGCGTTCGGTTGACGTGCCCCTGGCCTTCCAAGCGCTTGCGGCACGCGTGGCGCGCCTCGCACCCTGCGACCGTGTCGGCCTGGCCCTGCTGTCGGAGGATGGCCGGGAGTTTCAGACCTACACGGCGCGCGTGCAGCAGGAGGAGCGTCGTTCCCGCCCGCGTCCGGAGATCGTGTTCAAGGTCGAGCGGACGATTCTCGGGGGCGTCGTGCGATCCCGCGAACCGATGATCATCGCCGATATCAAGGCCGCGGCACCCGACTACCTCGATGCGAATATCCTCCTCACGTCAGGATTCCAGTCGGCGCTCCTCATGCCGCTCGTCTCCCGGGGCCGCGCGGTCGGCACGCTGAACGTCGTGTCGAGGCGAGCCGATGCCTTCGGGCAGCCGCACGTGGACGCGCTCCAGCCAATCGCCGAAATCCTCGCGGTCGCCTGGGTCGCGCAGCAACTGCACATGACGCTCGGCAAACACCGGACGATGGAGGTGATGTCCGAGCTGACGCTGTCGGTAGCGGCCGAGATCAACAGCGCCCTGCAGACGATCATCGGGCATTGCGATCTCATCGGACGCGGCCAGCACGATGAGGCCCTGCAGCGTGATCTTCAGACGATCATGGGACAGGCGCAACGCGTCACGGGCCTCCTCGACAAGATGCGTACCGCCGCGAACGAGCGGCTGCGCGAGATGGCCGACACGATGAATCAGGAGGGCATCCCGACGAGCCCGGAGGGGACGGAGACTGCGGACACCTGAAAGTTTTCCACCTTCCCCACTTCAGACTTCAAACGTCAGACTTCAGACTTTCGCGCGCAGCGCAGAGATCACCGTCACCGACAACTCCGCGATGACCGCCAGGGTCGTGCCAGCGAAGAACCAGTCCCCCATCCGCACGTATTCCACAACCGACAGCAGCACGCGCAGCATCGGCGTGGCCATCAGCACGAGGAGGCCCGCGTTCAGCACGCGATTCGCGCCGGGACCATCGGGCGCGAAGAGGAACAGGGCCAGCCCGACGGCCAGGACCGCCGCGCTGAGCGTCACGCCGACAACGAACAGCCGGCCGACGTGATATTCGAGGCGTGCAAGGGCGTCGGAGTGCGTGGTCATAGCGCTTTTGCGAAGTGGACGATCGACACGAGGGCGAGAATCGCCGCGAGCAGCAGCTTGAGCCATCGCGCCTTCGCCCGGCCGCCGAACCACAAGCCGAAACGCGAGCCGGCCAGCACACCGAGCACAGCGGCGGCCGCAAGCGGGGGTTGAATGTAATGGTTGGCGTACTGGATCGGCGCGGAGGCCGCCGCGGTCACGCCGATCATCAGCGCGCTCGTGGCCGCCGCCGCGCGCAGCGGCACGCCGCACCAGGCGTTCAGCATCGGCACCTTCAGGATGCCGCCGCCGAGGCCGAGCGACCCAGACACCACGCCCGCGAGAACCGACACGCCGAGCGCGACCGGCAGCCGCTTGACGCGGTAGACTACCTCGCGGCCGCTCTCCTCCTCATAGTACCGGCCTCCGAGGCGCCCCGGATCCGCCGTCGCGTCGAGCACGTTCCGCCGGTCCAGGCGGCTCAACACGATGACGGCGATGAGGCCCGTCACGAACCCAAACCCGAGAAACAGCGTCTGATCGGATAGAAAGTGGAACGCCAGTCCCGCGGCCACGCCGCCGGCGGCCGACGCGACCTCGAGGAGCATGCCGAGCCGCAGGTTGATGAGATTGCGCCCGACCGTGCTGACCGACACGACGCTCGACGTCGCGATGACGGTCATCAGGCTGGTCGCCACCGCGATCTTGAACGGCAGTCCGATCACGGAGTTGAGAAACGGCACCAGGAAGACGCCGCCGCCCAGGCCGAGCAATGCACCGAGACCGCCGGCGACGACCCCGGCGGCCATCACGACGGCGATGGTCAGTGGCGTGATGAGCAGGAGATTATCCAAGGATGATCGATGGAGAAAGAGTGGAATGCTATGATCCGGAAGCGGATCTTACCTCATGTTTGAAAGGCTTTCCGATGAAGGCCTTGCGCAGAGCTCGTACCTCATTGCTTGCGAGCGGACACGCATGGCCGCCGTCGTCGACCCCCGGCGCGACATCGACGCGTACACCTCGACAGCGATACGACACGGGCTGACGCTCGCCTACGCGATCGAAACGCACATCCACGCCGACTTCGTGTCGGGCGCTCGTGAGCTGGCCGGGCTCGGGGCGCGCGTCATCGCGGGTCCGGGCGCAGCGCTGCGGTTTCCCTTCCAGGAGGCGAAGCACGGAGAATTCTTGCGCCTCGGCGACATCTCCATCGAAGTGCTCCACACACCGGGCCACACGCCCGAGCACATCTCGCTGCTCGTGCGCGAACCCGATCAGCCCGCACGCATCTTCACCGGCGACACGTTGTTTGTCGGCGCGGTCGGACGTCCCGATCTGCTTGGCGCCGACCAGGCACCCCCGCTCGCCGGTCAGCTTTACGACTCGTTGTTCGGCACGTTGCTGGCGCTCGACGATGCGGTCGAGGTCTACCCGGGACACGGCGCGGGATCGCTCTGTGGGTCGGGAATCGGCACGGCATTACATTCGACCATCGGCCAGGAGCGCCGGTTCAACCCGCTTCTGCAGCAGTCGTCACGAGCCGCGTTTGTTTCGGCTGTACTCGACGACCTGCCCGAGACGCCGCCGTACTTCCCGCGAATGAAAGGCGTCAATCGCAACGGTCCCGTCGTGCGCGTGCTGGGCAAGGGCGTCCCGCCCCCGTCCGCGCTGGACGCTCGCGATGCCACGGCGCTCGTCGAAGACGGCGCCTTCGTGATCGACCTGAGGAGCCCTGAGGCGTTCGGCGCAGGTCATCCGTCAGGCGCGATGAATATTGGCTTCGGTCCGCGGATCGGATACTGGGCCGGATGGCTCGTGCCTCCCGCGACGCCGCTCGTCCTGCTCGGCAGCGACCCCGGCCACGCCGCCGTCGCGACTCGCCAGCTCGTACGCCTGGGATTCGATGACGTGGTGGGCTACGTCGACGGCGGCTTCGACGCGTGGCGCGCGGCAGGAGGTCACATCACGCACATCGAGCTCATCAGCGCCCGCGAGCTCCGCGACCGTCTCCAGCGGCGCGAGCGGCTGACGCTCGTCGACGTCCGCACCTCTCAGGAGTGGCTCGGCGGCCACATCGACGAAGCCATCAGTATCCCTGTCGGAGACCTGCCGAGGCGCGCTGGAGAACTGCGCGGGCCGAACGTCGTGGCCACGGTGTGCGAGACCGGCTACCGGTCGAGCCTCGCGTCGAGCCTGCTCGTCCGGGCAGGCGTGCAGGTCGTCAACGTGAGTGACGGCACCGCAGCGTACCGGATGCTGGAGTGAGGCGTCCACGGCAGTGACACTAAAGTTCCTCAACCGCACAAAGCCTGATATGGAATGACCCTTGTCAAGTCCACGATCTTTCGATGGTGGCGTGACGCCTGCGAGCAGGCGTCAGCGTGCTCGCATAGCGGCCTCCGACTCTGTGGCGGGCGCGGGG
>Ga0184612_10000017_pt1 | contig 68641 bp, 47 predicted proteins | sample PLM3_60_coex_FD_133163 | JGI IMG/M metagenome (GOLD analysis project Ga0184612, IMG submission 133163) | Groundwater sediment microbial communities from an aquifer in East River, Colorado, USA - PLM3_60_coex | ecosystem: Environmental > Terrestrial > Soil > Riparian zone | place: USA: East... | reverse complement strand
GTTATGCAGCCTCGGTGACTGCTGTACCTTCTTGAACACCCGCCGTGGTGGTCGCAAGGGCGGTACGTTGCTGTCCCGCCGCCCTTGTGGTCGTCGGCTCCCGTCGCAGGCGGATTCCATACCAAGCTATCGGATGGCTGAGAGCTCCTGTTTGACTCGCATTCTGTTCACCAAGAGCCGCCGGAGTCCTGGCAGCTGACGCGATCGCGCCGTACCATCTCCGCCGCAACAGCCACGCGAACTACTTCAGGGGTCGAAGCACGTTTGCACTGGCAAGATCGCCAGCATCGACTACCCGCATAGTCACGTTCCCGAGCCTAGCCACGGATGCGAGCTCGGCGACGTCGCGGGCGAGCTCCCCACCTGGATCCGCAACCGCCGCTTCGAGCGCCGTGGCTGCCGTTTCGGCCGAGCTCACGAACACGAAGTGCTTGGACCCTCCCTCCACTTTTGCGAGGTTCCGGACGACGTCCGTCGCTGTCAAGAATGCTACGTGGGCGTAGCGGCGGGAATCTGCACTGTGAGCCGTGCTTCCGGGGGCTGGTTCTACCACCGGCAGTAGACGACCGTTCGTAATTTTTCGAATCGAGTCGTTGAGCCTCCGGGGATCAGCGGGAGAGTGTAGGTCCGTCGCGACACTAGAGGGCCCCGTGGACACAATCCCGACGAGGTCGGCCTCGGTCAAAATCTCGTCACGAAGTAACGCCAACAGCTGCTCGGCGTTCCGGGTTTCAGATGGTTTAAAGCGCAAGTCGTCAACCATAACCACGAAGATCCGCGCGGAGGTCTGGGCCTCGGCCGGGGGCGCGAGACAACCGAGCAGGACAGTGAGCGCCGCCGCCGTTCCAAATTTCATAATATCCCTCGTGTTCGCTGAGTCTGACGCCAATGCCGCCCTGTCGGCCGGGCTACTTCGTCATGACCGCAGAAGTCCCGTACCGATGCCTCCGAACGATCGGTCAAGATCGGGGGGCGATTCATGGTTCTGCCCCGCAAGGGTGAATAGGCCCCCCCTTGCCCACGATACGCCTCGCCTAGTGTAGTGTATGCGCACGGGCCGTGCGAAGAAGGATCGTCCCAGATAGCGAAAAAACACCAGCTACAGATTTGTCTGAACCACGAACCGTCTCCGCTCAGTGCCGATCTTCGTGGAACTATGGATCACATCCGGCACCCCGCCAGTCGCGGCGTTGCGCAAGGATCTCCCCTGTTTCTGGCGCGCCTGCTGTCCGATCGCGCACGCGCCCCGTCAACGTTGCTCAGTCAACGGTGTGTATCGCGATAAACGCCGCAGTGAGCATCAGTCTCTCGCGGGCAGCTGTCGGATACCCTGACTCACCCCGTGACGCGGCCCCGGAGTCGAGTACCTTGACGGAGCGGAGTAACGGTGGACGTCGTTAGTGCTGTCGCAGGAAGAGCCATCCAGGCATCGAGGCGTGCTGCCGCTTCCCGTTGCATGGTCTCATCCACGATAGCGTAGCGGCGATAGATCGACTCGGTCTTGTGCCCGACGATCGACATGGCAACCGATCGCGGCACGCCCGCGCGCTCGAACGTCCGAACGGCCGACCGGCGCATGTCGTGGACCAGCGCGCCCGGACATCGTTCGCGTCCGTTTCCGTGGTGAGCGGCGCCGCCGCGAGCCGCGCCGCGAGCGACATCGCTTCCCGCGCGTCGCGCTCCAGTCCAAGGCGCTGCGCCACCTTGTCGAAGCGGTCAAAAATTTCGAGGTACTTCGAGACCGCGGATCGCACCCGCCCGCCCTTCGTCGTCACTCCATTGCGGACCAGGTCGTGCAGGATGACTCCCCGTACCCGGAAGTAGAAAGCGCTCAGCGCATCGGCCAAGGCTGGGCTCGTCGAGGAGTGACCGGTCGGCACTGATCGCCGGCAACGTCATGCTGTTCCAGAGTCTGTTGTACTTCGGATCCCTTCAGTCGGGCGACGCTCGCGTCTGGCCCTACGTCCTCCTCTGCGGGCCGCTCTCCTGGTTCGGGTGCTTCTGGAGCGGCGTGCATCCGTCGCTGGCGCTCCTGCCGATCATTCCGTTTCTGCCCCACACGGCGCGTGAGCTGAACCCGGTGATCGATCGGATACGCGGCCGCCATCAGACGGCCGCGCACTTTGAGCACGTGTTCAGGTATCCCGTGCAGGTCGTGGCGTTCCTCTTCAGTCTCGTCAATGGTGGCGTGCTGATGCGCGGCTTCGGCAGTGGCACCTGGGCGGTGATTGCCGCAGCGCTCGTGGGCAGGCCGGTCGGCATTCTTGTGGCCATCGGGCTCGCGCTCGCGGCGGGTCTCCAGCTGCCCCGCCGCCTCGCCTGGCGCGACATGATCGTCGTCGCGTTCGCCGCGTCGTCCGGCTTTACGTTCGCATTGTTCTTCGCCGCGGCAGCAATCCCGGTCGGGCCGACGCTCATCCAAGCCAAGCTTGGCGCACTCGCGACCGTCGCGGGTACGCTGCTCGCGCTTGCCGCGGCCCGACTGCTTCGCGTGGGCCGCTTCGCGACCTGACATGCATCTCGCAGCACTGATAGCCGGCTGCCTCATCATCGCGACGACGCTCTGGGACGCCTGCGCGCAACCGATTCGCTAGGACACGGCGGGCTGATCGATGTCGTACTTGCGGAGCCGGACGTAGAGCTGGGTGCGCGTGAGGCCCAGGCGACGGGCGGTCTTGGCTTTGTTCCCGTCGGTCTCGCGCAGCGCCTTCTCGATCGCCCGCCGCTCCGCCACGCGCAGGTCGGCCGTCGGGGTCGACGATGGCGCAATCGGGTCGGTGTGCAGCGACAGGTGGCGAGGTGTGATGAGTCCTCCCTCGCAAAGAATGGCCGCGCGCTCGAGGGCATTACGCAGCTCCCGGACGTTGCCTGGCCAGGCGTACTTCAAGAGTACGTCGGTGGCCTCCTGGGTCAGATCCGTGGGCGCGCGGCCGATGGTGCGACTGATGTCACGCAGGAAGGCCTCGACGAGCAGCGGGATGTCACGCGTCCGCTCGCGCAACGGAGGCAACTGAATCTCAAACACCTGGAGTCGGTAGTAGAGGTCCTCGCGGAAGGCCCCGCGCGCGACCGCGTCCCGCAGATCGCGGTTCGTTGCGGCGATGACCCGCACGTTCGCCTTTATCAACCGTGTGCCGCCGAGGCGCTGGAACTCACGCTCCTGCAGCACCCGGAGGAGCTTTGCCTGGGCCGCCGCACTCATCTCGGTGACTTCGTCGAGGAACAGGACTCCGCCCGACGCCAGCTCGATCTGGCCCGGCTTGGGCTGCTGGGCGCCGGTGAACGCGCCGCGGTCGTACCCGAACAGCTCCGATTCCAGCAGGTGGTCCGGGAGCGCGGCGCAGTTGATCGCGACAAACGGTCCCGACTTGCGCGGCGACTCGGCGTGGATGAATCGGGCGACCACCTCTTTGCCGGTACCCGATTCGCCTTGCAGGAGGACCGTGGTTTCCGTCGCCGCCACCTGCGTCGCCTTGCGCAGCACGTCCTTCCATTCCGCCGACTGGCCGATCGCCTGGCGGCGGCCGTCGCGGCCTTCCGCGGTCGACTGGATGCGCGCCGGGCGACGCGCAAGCGTCGCATCGTCGGAATCGAGCCGCTCCGTGCGGGCGCGCGGTTCCGCCTGCTGGCGTTCCGCATGGTCGAACCCCTGCTCGATCGCGGCGATCAAATCCTCATCGGCATACGGCTTGGTCAGGAACTCCAGTGCGCCCGCCTTGATCGCTCGTACCGACGTGGGTATGTCACCGTGGCCGGTGAGAAAAATAATGGACGTCCGGGCGCCCGATTTCGCCAGCCGCTGCTGCAGATCGAGCCCGCTCAGTCCGGGAAGTCGCACGTCCAGAATCAGACAGCTCGGGACGTCCGCCCAGGGGCTGGCAAGGAATTCCTGGGCCGATGCAAAGGTCTCCACTCTCCATCCGCCGGACCGCACGAGCCTTCCGACGGCCTCGCGCACCGACGCATCATCGTCTACGACGTAGACCGGGACCTCTGGTGTCGTCATGGTAGCAACCGCCTCCCGCGTTTTCAGGGCGACGCCAGGCGTCGCCTGCCATCATTTCGATTTCAGCGCCGCGTCGATAGCCTTCAGCACTTCTTCTTCATTGAGTGGTTTGATCAGGTAGTCCACTGCCCCCGCTCCAAGCGCCCGCGCCCGAACTTCCGGGTCTGATCCGTGCGCGGTGATGAAGATCAGGGGCAGACTACGATCGCTCGCCGACAGCTCGCGCTGCAGCTCGAGCCCGCTCATCCCGGGCATGCGGATGTCGAGAATCAGGCAATCCGCGTTGCCGCCCTGGCCGGCGCTCAAGAACTCTTCGGCCGAGCCGAATACCATCACACTGAATCCGACGGATCGAACCAGCCTCGCTAGTGATTCACGCACCGAGTCGTCGTCGTCGACAATTGAAATCACTGGCGTCGCCATCCGCCCTCATTAAAGCGAGTGTTGGACCGGAGCGCTATTACACCTTGGTGGTAGACGGGGTGGGAGGTGTCTTGGGCTCAGGGCTGAGGACTCAGGGCTCAAGAAACACCTTCGAGTACGCTCGAAGCTCTTGCCTGAGCCTTGAGCCCTGAGCCTGGTTACAGACTTTTCCGATGGGGTATTCCAAGCCTCTCGGACATTCTGACCAGGTCGGCCAGGGAGTCGGCTCCCATCTTGCGCATCACGTTGCCGCGATGCACTTTGACCGTCTCTTCGCTGATGCCAAGCTCGCTCGCGATTTGCTTGTTGAGGAGGCCCGATACGACCCACCCCAGCACTTCCTCTTCTCGCGGCGTGAGCGAGGCGTGCCGGTCGCGCAGCTCCGCCGTTCCGGCCTGGTGCTCGCGCGTGGCCCGATCGCGGGCAATCGCCTGCCGAATCGATTCCAGCACGTCGCCCTCCACGAGCGGCTTCGTCAGGAACTCGACGGCTCCGGCCTTCATCGCCCGAACGGTGGTCGGAATATCCCCGTGGCCGGTGATGAAGACGATGGGGATTTCATTGTTGGCGTCGACCATCCGGCGCTGCAGATCGAGTCCGCTCAGATCGGGCAGCCGCACATCGAGCAACAGGCAGCTCGGAACAGCTTCGCGGGGACGGCTCAGGAATTCTTCGGCCGAGGCAAACGCCTCGACCCGCAACCCGGCTGAACGAACGAGGCGCTGCAGTGCCTCGCGCACCGACGCATCGTCATCGACGACAAACACAATAGCCTCTGGTTCCGGCATGAGTGATCCTCTCACACCGTAAACTGGAACGTTGTCCCGGGCCCGTCATTCGGAGTGGCCCACAGTCGTCCGCCGTGCTGCTCGACAATGGTACGGCTGATCGAGAGGCCCATCCCCATCCCGCTGGGCTTCGTCGTGTAGAAGGCCTCGAACAGGCGGTTCGCGACTTGCGGGTCGATCCCGGATCCCGAGTCTTGCACCGCGACACGGACGCGATCGGTCGCCTCTTGTTGCGTGCTGATGACGAGCTCTCGCGGGCGGTCCACGACGGCGTTCATGGCTTCCAAACCGTTCAGGAGCAGGTTGAGCACCACCTGTTGCAGCTGAACGCGGTCGCCGAGCACACGCGGGAGATCCGCGGCGAGCTCGGTCCGAAATCTCGCCCGTGTCCTCCTCCCTTCGCCCTCGGCAAGAGTGACCACCTCGCGAATGACCTCATTGATGTCCAACGGCTGCTTCTCGGTCTGCGCTCTGCGCGCGAGCGCGCGAATCCGCGCGATCACCTCGCTCGCGCGCCGGCCGTCCCGGGCGATAGCCTGCAGGCCGTCGTGCACTTCAGCGAGATTCGGCGGCGCGGCGGTCAGGAAGCGTACGCAAGCGTTGGCGTTGATGACCACTCCGGAGAGCGGCTGGTCGACTTCGTGAGCAATCGAGGCGGCCATCTCGCCCAGCGTCATGACGCGTGCGATATGCGCCAGCTCCACCTGCGCCTTGCGGACGGCCTCTTCCGCGCGCCTCCGTTCGGTGATGTCGCGGTTGGTTTCGAGCACCAGACGCCGGCCATCCGCTTCGCGCACCAGCACATGCCGGCTCTCGACGAGAATCTTGCGGCCATCGCGCGCTGCATGTGTCAGCTCGCCACTCCATTCGCCTGTGCGCTCGAGAGCCGCATCAAAGAGTGGCGTCGGCAGCGGGTGCTCCGTCTGGAGCAGTTCGTGGCTGAAATGGCCGATCGCTTCTTCACTCGAGAAGCCATAGAGCTGTTCTGCGCCTCGGTTCCAGAAGACGATGGTTCGTGCGAGGTCCCACACGAGGATCGCGTCGTGCGTCTGTTCCAGCAGGTTCGCCTGTCGCCGTAACGTCTCCTCGGCCCGCCTGCGCTCGGTGATGTCGTTGTTGGTCTCGAGCGTGCCGGTCGGCTGCCCCATCTCGTCCCGCTGCAGAGACCACCGGCTCGCCACAGTGATGTGCGTGCCATCTCGCCTGGTGTGGACGAGCTCTCCCTCCCACCGTCCGGTGCGCAGCAACGCTGCCCTGATCGCTTCGAGAGGTGCAGGGAAGATCGTGTGCAACAGCTGGTGACTGACCTGGCCGACCACCTCGTCACGCTTCCAGCCGTACAGCTCCTCGGCGCCACGATTCCAGTAAGTGATGACGTCGTTGCTGTCGCGGACGAAGACCGTGTCATGCGTCAGGTCGAGAAGGCTGGCCTGCTCGCGCAGGATGGCTTCGCTTCGACGCAAAAGATCGTCGGCCAGCTTCCGGTCTTCGATGTCTGTCGCCGTTCCATACCATTTCCGGACCGTCTTCTGTTCATCGCGCAATGGCACGGCGCGAATCAGGAACCACCGATGCCGGCCGTCGGCGCGCTGCAGGCGTGCTTCAGCCTCGAGCGGCTCGCCCGATGCCAGGGCCGCCTTCCAGGCGTCCACGAACGCGGCCCGGTCGTCTGCGTGAATGACGCCTGTCCAGCCCCAGCCCAGTCCGCCCTTCGGAGAGAGGCCCGTGTATTCGAGCCAGCGTCGGCTGATGAAATCACGGGAGCCGTCCGGCAACGCACTCCAGACCAGTGCGGGAACCGTGTCGACGATCAGCCGAACCTCGGCTTGCAGGGCCTGGACTTCCTGAACCGACTTGTGCACTCGGGACAACAGGCGGGTAATCACCACGGCCGTGGTCGAGAAGACCACCAGAGCGATGGCGTCGATCTCCTCTGCGATCGAGACGTGGAAAAGCGGCGGCGTGAAGAAGTAGTCGAGGCAGACGATGGCAGCGACGGCGACGACGAGGGACGCAGCCAGGCCCGTCCACAGGGACGTCAGTACGATGACAAAGAGATACAGAAGGGCGGCCGTCGCGGCGTCAGCCTGCAGTCGAAAACAGACGAAGGTCACCACGGCCAACGCCGCGCTCCCCAGCGCCGCATGCCAGGCCGAACGCCAGAACGTGTAGGCTCGGGGAATCGCCTGCTTGACTCTGGCGGGTTGCGTGGGGTCCAGGGCCGTCGACAATATCGCCGCTCCTCTTCAGCGGCATCGTATCGTACGGCGCAGGCGACGGTCACCGATTCTTAGGCCGGCGGCGGATCGGTCTTGCGCCCAGGAACCGGGACCACCGAACGCTACATCGGCGCCGAACGGATCTCGTCGCGACATACCAGTTCGACCGACACGTGGGCGCGTACGCCAGCTACAACCATTTCTTTCCTGGGGATTTCATCCGGGAGACGGGACTCGCACGAGGCAGCAACTACGTGTATGCCGCGCTGCAATTCACGTTCTGACGGTTCTCCGAAGACACTTGCATACGCACGCGCAACGTTGCGTATTGATAGGCACCCAAAAATGACGACACCCTGGGGCCACTGGAAGTTCGGTGCATGGCCGGTTGCGCACGGCTGGCATCCCGTTTGCCCCTGCAACTCGTCGGAGGGCACGCATCCCGCGCGCCCCGCTCGTTTACTGAGGGCAACATGCGAATCTCACGACTTTCACGAATCTCTCTCGGCTTCGCTCTGATGATGATCACCGCCACCGCAGCATTCGCGCAGAAAGTGTCGACGGACTACAACAAGCGCGCGGACTTTGCGCAATACAAGACGTTCATGTGGATCAAGGAACCCAGGACGACCGACCCGCTCATGCGCCAGCGCGTGATCGACGACGTCAACGCGGCGCTCGCGGCCAAAGGCCTGCAGCTCGTGACGAGCAACGCGGACCTCTGCGTCGCCGCGCACGCCGCAACCAAGGAAGAGCGAACGCTCAACACGTTCTACAACGGCTTCGGCGGCGGCTGGCGCTGGGGCGGCGGCTTCGGCTCGGCCACGACCACGGTGGACAACTACGAAGTCGGGACGCTCGTGGTCGACATCTTCGACGCGAAGACGAAGGAGGCGCTCTGGAGAGGCACCTCGAGCAAAACGTTGTCGGACAATTCCCAGAAGAATGCCGACAATCTGAACAAGGCTGTCGTGAAGATGTTCAAGGACTTCCCCCCGACGCCGTCAGCAAAGAAGACGAACTAGTGCACGGACAACACGGACAACACGGAAGCGGTTGTGCGATGGCTTCATAGCCAGCGTACCGGAGAGAGAGGGAACATGTCGACGACTATCCTTGACGCTGACGAGATTCTGAAGCGCGCCAAACCACGGGTGCACCAGCAGGCGCCAGAGATCCAGCCATTCGGGCACCTCGTGAAGCTGCCGATCGCGCTGTCGGAACGCGCCTGTCGGCAGAGCGTCGAGAACCTCAACCAGTTGCTCGCCGACACGATGACGCTTCGCGACCTCTACAAGAAACATCATTGGCAGGTCGCGGGGCCCACCTTCAACCAGCTGCACCTCCTGTTCGACAAGCACTACGAACAGCAGAGCGAACTCACTGACGCCATCGCCGAACGCATTCAGCTTCTCGGCGGCGTGGGAATCGCGATGGCGCACGACGTCGCCGAGACGACGCTCGTCCCCCGTCCACCAAAGGGTCGAGAAACGGTGCCGGTGCAGATCTCGCGCTTGCTGCACGCGCACGAAATCGTCCTCAAGGAGGCGCGAACGATGGCCCGTCAAGCCACTGAGGCCGGCGACGACGGGACCAACGATCTCATCGTCGGCAATGTGATCCGAACCAACGAACTGCAGGTCTGGTTCGTCGCCGAGCACGTCGTCGACGTGCCGCTGGTTCACGGCGACTAGAGGTCTTGACCCCAAGAATTTGTCATTTTTTTTAGTTGAGTTTCTGGGGTCAAGACCGTCCCCGCGACAGCGGGGCGCTATCAAGAAGGAGTGGTGGTCTCACGGTCGATAGTGGAGACAGCGTTTCTGAAGCTGCGCGAGGAAGCGAGCCGGACCGGCCGCGTCGCGGCTACAGGGGGCCATCGTCGACGGACCGATCCCGCGCGAAGCCACCGCGTCATCCGGTGGCGCTCCGCCATGTCGATGGGCGTGTGGACGCTCCTGGTGTTCAGCGGCTCGCGGGATCAGCGTTCGTACTGGCCGTTGGCTGGCAATTCGCGATTTCTGCCGGCCTTCCACGGAAGTCCTGCGTGGCGTTTTGGCAACCGCCGTCGCTGGCACCGCGCTGTCCGGGGGCGTTCTTGCGACCTACACGGGTGTCCTGCTGGGGGCAACGGCCGTTCCGGTCTGGTCGGCGCATCATAAGCTGCTGCCCTTCCATTTCGGCATCGTTGGACTCGGCGCGGCGTCTTCCGTTCTCGAGCTGCTCGGGTTCCGCCTTGCCGCGCTGAACGCGATCGCCCTGACGGTCGCCGCGTTGGAGACCGGGGTCGGGATCTGGCTCGAAATCGTTCGTCAGGGTGCGACCGAGCGTGCGATCCACGACGGCACGCCAGGTCGGCTTCTGCGGATCGCCGGGCTTCTGACCGGACCGGTGCCGCTCATCGCGCGAATCTTCGGCTGGGTGCCGGGTTAGGAGCGTAGTCACAGCAGATAGCGGCGAAGCTGATGGGCCGGGGTGAGGTAGCGGCGCGCGGCCAGGCGCACGAAGATGAGCGAACCCAGTCCCGTAGCGGCCGTCTGCATGAAGACCACCACGATCTGGTAACGGATCGCCAGCAGCGGAGAGGAACCCGCCAGGATCTGCCCGGTCATCATGCCGGGCAGTTGCACCAGGCCGACGGTCATCATCGTATTGACCGTAGGCATCATCGCCGCCCGCAGCGCGGCGCGCACCATCGGCTGCACGGCTTCCTGACCGGAGAACCCGAGCGCCAGCCTGGCCTCGACTTCATCGGCACGAGCCCAAAAATCTCCCTGCAGCCGATCGCCGGCGAGCGCAGCGCTCGTCATCGAGCTGCCGAGAATCATCCCGGCGATCGGAATGATGTACTGCGGCTCCCACCAGGGACGGACCTGGACGACGATGACGATGACGTAGGCGAGCGTCGCCGCTGTCGAGACCGACAAGGCGATCGCGGCGATCCAGCCTGCCCCTGGCAGCGGCCTCCCAAGGCGTGAGACGGCCGCCTGCGTGGCCACCGCGATCATCGCCACGAGGATCAACGCGATCCAATACCAGCGGGCGGCGGCGAACACCGCGGCCAGCACGAAGCCGACGCCATAGAGCTGAACACGGTACGAACGGATCCGATCAACAGAACGCGCTCGAGCCCGAGCGATTGACGCACCGACACCACGGCGATCACGGCCACGAGGCCCAGCGCCAAGGCAAGCTGCCAGACGGACAAATCTATGACGCCAGGTACGCCGCTCACGAGCGCCGCTCCGTGACCGGCGTTGGCTCTCCGGAGAGGAACGCCTGAAGGCGTGCATCGCCAGGCGCGTGTGCGCCGGGATCGCCGACCGACTCGAACGCCTGAACGCGACCCTTCACCAGGTAGAGCACGCTGCCACCCAGACGGCGCACCAGATCTGGTTGATGGGTCACGGCAACGATGCTCAAGCCGCGTGTCTGTCGCAGTCTGGAGATGGTCCCCAGGACGAGCAGCGCGTTTGGCGGATCGAGCGCCGAGGTTGGCTCGTCGAGCAGAAGAGCCTGAGGATCACCGAGCAGCGCCCGGGCAATCGTCACCCGCTGCTTCTCGCCCCCCGAGAGTGGTGTGACATCGTCGTCGAGCTGATCCGGATAGAACCCGACTTCCGCAAGCGCGCGGCGAAGCTGCGGGTCCGAGAAATCCCCTGCCGCGCCGACGGGACGGAGGCGAAGATTGTCTCCGACGGTGCCCTCGAAGAGTACTGGCGCCTGCATGACCAGGGCGACGCGGCGCCGCAGTTCCCGCGGGTCGAACGTTCGGACGTCTCGGCCATCGAATTTCATGGTCCCGGATGTCGGCTCGACCAGACGGTTCAGACATCTGAGCAGCGTCGACTTTCCCGACCCCGACGGGCCCATGAGCGTAAGGCCCCACCGCGCTCGACCCTGAAGGAGACGTCGTCGAGGATCGGAACCGGGGCGTGCCCCGGGTGGCCGGGATACGTCAGGCCGAGATGCTGGACGTGGAATAACGTGGAATATCGGATCGGTCACGTGTGAACCCTACCAGGCGGGGGCAAATGACACGCCACCGTAGCTCAGCGCCCGCCCCTCGATCCCGGCCACTGGCCGGTCCGGCGGGGCGCGTCCAGATACGCAGAGATGCTCGGCAATGCGCCACCGGGCCGAGCAGGACGACCGCAGGTCCTGCGATCCACGAGCCGGAACGCTCGCTGTAACGGCTGGTGCCAGTCTGGCGCGACTGTTGCCCTTCCCGGAGTGGAAACTGAAGATTGGAGGGCAACCATGTCCCAACTGATAGTCGGAAGTGTGATCGACAGATTGCTCAGCGACGAAGACCTCCGCGTTCGGTTTGCGTTCGATCGGATCGAGGCGATCGCCGAGCTCGGCCTCCGCGGCTTTCTGCTGACGCCGGAGGAGATTGATGTGTTCATTGGAACGGACGCTCGCATCTGGTTCTGGGGCGATGCGCTATTGCGCGATCGGGTCCACTGAAGACGTTCGCGATGAACGTTCAAGCTGGATAGGTGTCGTGGGAGTGTGACGATGACTGACTACATGGCGTGGATTGTGGCCGGCGTCTTCGCAGGTTGGCTGGTCGGCCTGATCATGCGCGGCGAAGGCTACGGGCTCGTCGACGATTTGATTCTTGGGCTGTTGGGTGGCGTGGTGGGCGGGTATCTCCTGCGGACACTCGGTGCGCTGCCGCGCGAGACATCATGGCTCGTCCACGCGCTGGTGGCGGCGATCGGCGGCATCGTGCTGGTCGCCTGTGTCCGCCTGCTGCGGCGCGTGTGACTAGTCCCATAGGCACAACGGCCGTGTCATGACCGACCCTTCGCCTTCGGCCACCGACCGCACGTGGCGCCCGAGAGCCAACCCCTGGCTGATCGCGGTTGTGGTCGCGCTCGCGGCGTTCATGGAAGTGCTCGATACGAGCATCGCCAACGTGGCGCTGCCCTACATGGCGGGTAGCCTCGGCGCCAGTGCCGACCAGAGCACCTGGGTGCTCACGTCCTACTTGGTGTCGAACGCGATCGTCCTGCCGATCAGTGGGTGGCTTGTCAGCATGCTCGGCCGCAAACGGTACTTCATGATCTGCCTCGGGATCTTCACGGCGAGCTCGCTGCTCTGTGGAACCGCCACGAATCTGGCGACGATGATCGTGTTTCGCGTGTTGCAGGGCGCGGGCGGCGGCGGGCTGCAGCCCATGGCGCAAGCGATCCTGGCGGACACGTTTCCGCCTCAGCAGCGGGGCCTCGCCTTCGCGCTCTTCGGCGTCACGGTCGTCGTCGCGCCGATCCTCGGACCGACGCTGGGCGGCTGGATCACCGACAACTACAGCTGGCACTGGATCTTCCTCATCAACGTGCCGGTGGGGATCCTCGTCTCGTTTCTGGTGTTTCGGCTGGTCGAAGACCCGCCCTGGCAGAACCGCGTCGCTGCCGGCGGCATGCGGTTCGATTACGTGGGCATCGCGCTGCTCGTCCTCGGCGTGGGGGCTCTGCAAATCATGCTCGACAAAGGACAGGAGCTGGATTGGTTCTCCTCGACGTTCGTTGTGACGCTCGCGGTACTCGCCGTCGCCGGTCTCGTGTCGCTCGCCCTCTGGGAGTGGTTCCACAAGAATCCGATCATCGACGTGCGCCTCTTTCGGAATCTCAACTTCCTCAGCGCCAACGCGATGATGTTCGTGGCGGGGATCATGATGTTCTCGAGCCTCGTGATGATGCCGCAGTTTCTCCAGCTTCTCATGGGCTACTCGTCGGAGTCGGCGGGCCTCGTGCTCTCCGGAGGCGGCATCCTGTTGCTGTTCATGATGCCCATCGCCGGGTTCCTGACGTCGAAGGTGCAGGCACGCTACCTCATCGCTACCGGCTGGCTTCTGACCTGCGGGGCGATGTACTACTCGGCACAGCACTTGGATCTGGACATCAGCTTCAGGGACGCCAGCCTGTTGCGGGTGGTTCAAATCGCTGGCCTGCCGCTCCTCTTCGTTCCGATCATGCTGGTGTCGTATGTCGGACTACCGGCGGCCAAGAGCAACGACATCGCCGGTCTGGTGAGCTTCATGCGCAACATTGGCAGCAGCATCGGCACGTCGATGGTCACGACGCTCCTGGCCCGCAACGCGCAGTTTCATCAAGTGCAGCTCGTCGCGCACACGACGCCGGGCGAGCCAGCGTTCACCGATATGGTATCGGGATTGACCGCGCGGCTGGCCGAATCAGGCGTGGAGGCGTCGCAGGCGGTGCGTCAGGCGTACGGCCTCGTCTATCAGATGGTGATCGCTCAAGCCACGGCGCTGGCGTACGTCGATACCTTCCGGATACTGGCGCTCGGCGCCGGGATCATGTTTCTGCTGTCCTTTGCGCTGCGCAGGAATGACCCGGGTGGCGGTGGCACGGTCGGGGCGCACTGAGGAGGCTTCGGTTCACGGTTCACGGTTCAGGGTTCAGGGTTCAGGTGAGAACGATGGTTCGAATCGTCACGGTGGAGCGCGAATTCGGGAGCGGCCGGGGCGCGATTGCGGCGGCGCTCGCGCAACGGCTCGGGTGGACGCTGTGGGATCAGCGGCTGACCGATGAGATCGCGCAGCGCATGGACTGCGACCGCGACGCGGTAGAAACGCGCGAAGAGGGGCCCGACCCAACCTACTACAGGCTGTTCAAGGCGTTCATGCGCGGAACATTTGAAGGTAACGTGAACACGCCGCGGCTGCAACTGGTTGACACTGAGTGCGTCCGTGAGTTCGCGCGCGCGATTGAGCTCGAGGTTGCGGCGACTGGCAACTGCGTGATCGTCGGACGGAGCTCCGCCTATCACCTTGGCGACCGGCGTGGCGCGTTTCACGTGTTCATCTACGCCCCGTTCGACAACAAGGTGCGCCGCCTGCGCTCAATCGGCAAGAGCGAGCAGGAAGCGAACGAACTTGCGGAGACGATCGACCGCGGCCGCGCGGCCTTTATCAAACGGTATTTCAATCTCGAGTGGCCGGCGATTCATCGGTTTCACCTCATGGTCAATTCCAGCATCGGGGACAAGCAGCTGTAGAGACGATTCTCGATGCCGCGGACAGATATGGGGAGCAACGGACGTGATGCACACGGTTTCGAGTCGGCGCCCTTTCGGAATTGGCGCGGTCGCAGTGTGTCTACTGGCTCTACTGGGATTCCCGCGTCAGAGCGCCGCGCAGCCAACGGGTCAGCCGCGCAGCGTATTCTGGGGGAGCGTACCATCAGGCGCGCCCAGCGGCACGACGCTGCTGCTCTCTCTGAAGGACACGTTCGATCGTGCGTTGAAACATAACCTCGGCCTGCTCGAGAGCGACCAGGACGTGCGCGCAGCCCAGGCCGTGCGCCTGCGTGGCTTGAACGCCCTGTTACCGGATGTGACCGGGCAGCTCAGCGGCTCACGCCAACAGATCAACTTCGGCGCGATGGGCTTCAACTTCACGTTCCCTGGCGTGAACATACCCACGATAGTGGGACCTTTTCGCGTGGCCGACGCACGCGTGTACCTTTCGCAGTCGATCTTCAACCGGTCGGACATCAAGCACTGGAAATCGACGGCGGAATCCGAGCGGTCCTCGCGGTACTCGAACATGAACGATCGTGAGATGGTGGTACTGGCGGCGGGCAACGCCTATCTCACCGTCATCTCGGATCGCGCCACAGTGGATTCGACCCGCGCACAAGTCACCGCGGCCCATGTGCTCCACGAGCGGGCGGTGGATCAGAACAAGGCGGGGGTCATTGCGCAAATCGATGTCCTGCGGGCCCGGGTGGAGCTGCAGACCCAGCAGCAACGGCTGATCGCCGCCGAGAATCAGTTGGCCATCGACAAACTGGCGCTCGCGCGCGTCATCGGTTTGCCGAAAGGTCAGGACTTCCAGATTACAGACTCCGTACCGTACGCACCGCTTGATGGCATCACCCTCGACCAGGCGCTCGAACGCGCGGCCACGACCCGGCCCGACTACATGAGTGCCAAAGCCAAGGTTCTCGCGGCGGAGCTCGCCCGCCAGTCGGCTGCCGCCGGCAACTATCCCTCGCTCTCCGCGGACGCGAACTACGGTGATATCGGCAGCCCGAATTTCGGCACTTCCCACGGCACGTTCAGCGCCACCGTGACGTTGAATGTGCCGATCTTCAGGGGCACGCGGGTGCGGGCAGACACGTTGGAGGCCGACGCCGCGCTGCGCCAACGACAGGCTGAACTGGCCGACCTCGACGGCCAGATCGACGTGCAAGTGCGGACGGCGTTCTTCAATCTTCGCTCGTCCTCGGACCTGGTCACCGTGGCGCAGAGCACGATCGACCTCGCGAATCAGACCCTCGTCCAAGCGCAGGACCGCTTCACCGCCGGGGTCGCGAACAATCTGGATGTCGTGCAGGCGCAGGAATCGGTGGCCTACGCCAACCAGTCGTACATCGCCAGTCTGTATGCGTATAACGTCGCGAAGATCTCTCTCGCGCAGGCGATCGGCGTCGCCGAGCACTCGGCGCTGCAATATCTCGGAGCAAGGTAGCCATGGACACTTCACCGATAGTCACTCACACAACGCAGCCGACGGCGAATGGACCGGGCGTAGGGCCCGGTCGCGCACCAACAAGGCGCGGCCCGATTCGACGGATCCTGATGGTCGCGCTGGCGCTGGCCGTCATCGTGATCGCAGGCGTCGTCTACTGGCGTTCCACGGCGTGGGAGTCGACGGACAACGCGCAGATCGATGGGTTCGTGTTTCCCGTCAGCTCTCGTGTGTCGGGCCACGTCGTGCGCGTGATGGTAGACGACAACCAGTACGTGGAAGCGGGCACGGTGCTGGTTCAGCTCGACCCGAAGGACTACGACGTCGCCGTCGCCATCGCCCGGGGCAAGCTCGCCAACGATGAGGCCAGCGCCCTGGCCCTGAAGACCAGCGTCCCCATCACCTCGACGGACACGGCGAGTCAGATTACGTCGGCGCAGGCCGACGTCGACGGAGCGACAGCCGGATTTGCCGCTGCCGAACGGCAATTCGAGGCCGCCCAGGCCTCTCTGCGCCAGGCCGAAGCCAACGACCTCAAGGCGAAGGATGACGTCGCCCGGTATAAGCCGCTGGCGGCGAAGGACGAGATCCCGCAACAGCAATACACCACCGCCGTGAGCGGCCAGCAGGCCACCGCCGCAGCCGTTGAGGCCGCTCGTGCGTCGGCCGCGGCGGCAGAAGACGCCGTGGGCCAGGCCCGCGCCAAGATCGCACGGGCTCAGGCGTCGCTGCAGTCCGCCCGCACGGCTCCACAACAGGTCTCCATGCAACGCTCTCGTGCGCGCGCCGCCGAGGCGGAGACCGAGCGCTCGATCGCTGAGTTCCAGCAGGCGCGGCTGAATCTCCAATACACGACCATCGTCGCGCCGGTCGCAGGGCTCGTCGGACAGCGATCCGTTCAATCGGGGCAGAACGTCTCGCAGGGACAGCAGCTCCTGACGATCGTCCCGCTCGACAGCAGCAATATCTGGGTGACGGCGAACTTCAAGGAAACGCAGCTGAAGAACATGCGCCCGGGGCAGCCTGCCACGATCTCGGTCGACACCTACGGGCGCACGTACAGCGGACGCGTCCTCAATATCGCGGCTGCGAGCGGCTCACGCTACAGCCTGTTGCCACCCGAGAACGCGACCGGCAACTACGTCAAGGTCGTCCAGCGCATCCCAGTCAAGATTGTCTTCGACGAGGGTCAGGATGCGGAACACCTACTGAGGCTCGGAATGTCGGTGGAGCCGAACGTCAGGATCCGCTAGGGGTTCTGTCCAGGGATTGCCGGTCTTCGAGATTGCAGGATTTCGATGCGCAAAGCACTCCAACGCCTGGCCCTCGCTGGCGCAGTGATGGTTACGCTCGGCATGGTGTGGGCCGCCGCCCAGGCGCCCATAACCGTTGCGGGGATCCGAACGAGTCCACAATCGCGTGCGACGTATCTGGCTCGCGCGACGATCTGGCATGATCGGGGGACCCTGTCGCCAGCCGCCGTGTTCGAGGGCCCGACCGGCGCGCTTCCCTACACGTTCGAGCAGGCCAACAGTGACGAGGGCATCGGCTGTACATTCGCGCAGGCGGGCAAGGAGCTCAGCGGCAACTCACCGAAGTTCCTGTGTCGCACGGCGGATGGTCACGACCTGCGCCTGAAGTACTGGGATCCGGAAACTCAGACCGGCAACCGCGAAGTGTTCGCGACGGTGGCGGCCACGCGCCTGCTGTGGGCGCTCGGATTCGAAGCCATACCCACGCTGCCGATCAACGTGCGCTGTGATGGATGTCCTGAGAATCCCATGAATGATAGCGGCGCCCGGCGCACGCGCCGTTATGTCGCGATACTGCAACCGACGTGGCCGACGCCCATCCTCTCGAGCAACGACGTCGATCAGGGGTGGTCCTGGCTGGAGCTCGACAGCGCAATACGGTCCCTTCCACCTGGCCCGGACCGGGCGCGCCAACGCACCTACTTCGATGCGCTGACATTGCTCGGGGTCTTGATCCAACACGGCGATCGGAAGTCCGAACAGCAGCGCTTGTACTGTGCCGCGCCCGTCGACACCGCAGCAGGCGAGCGTCGTGGCTCCGGCGATACGACCGCGATGCTGTTCGAGCGGCCGAACGCTTCGGCGTGTCTCGCGCCAGCGGTAACGATCGTGGATGTCGGCGCCACCTTCGGTGGCGCTGGCCGCGAGTCCAACCCCACTACGGCCAAGATGAACCTCGGCGCGTGGGAGCGACAATCCGTGTTCCGGGACGCCGGCAGCGGCCCCTGTCGAGGTGATCTCACGGTGTCGCTCAAAGCCGGCCACGATGGCGAGCCGGATCCGGTCATTTCGGAAGATGGACGTCGCTTCCTGGTGGAACGGCTGCGGCGGCTCACCCCCGAACATGCGCGCGCGCTCTTCAGAGCCGCTCGGGTCGACCAGATCGTCGATGCCCAACGCACCGACGGCACCTCAGCCGGAGTCTCTTCCGTCGATGCCTGGGTCGCAGTGTTTCAGGACAAAGTGCGGGAGATCGACGCGCGACGTTGTCAACCGGCCAACTGAGCTTCCCCTCTCCGTTGAACGGTGCGTGCCCGTGCGCACTTGTGGCCAGCATCGCTGGCCGAATCGTCTCGCTGCGGCAGTTTTGCCGACGATTTTCCAAAGCATCCCGCAGAAGCACGCGTCTCTCCGTTCGGTATGTCGATTGCCTGAAACGTGAAAGTGCTGGCGAGGTCACCGATGGAGGGGCCTCGACCGACAGGGAGAAGAGGCAACCGTGTACAGAACATGTGTATTGATGGCGGTGTGCGTCGTCCTGACCGCCGCGCTGGCGCAGGCACAGGAGACAACGACTGGATCCATTGCCGGGCGCGTCGCGGACGCGCAAGGTCTGGCGATCCCCGGCGCGACGGTCACCGTGACCACCCCGCAGGGACCACGCACCTTCACGACCGACGCCGACGGCGCATTCTTCGCGCCGTTTCTCACCCCCGGCATGTATGAGGTCAAGGTGGAACTGCAGGGATTCAAGACGCTCGACCGCCAGAACATCGAGGTGCGTCTCGGCCAACGTGTCGATCTGACCCTGCCGCTTCAGGTCGGGCCGCTCACCGAATCGGTCACCGTCTCGGGTGCCGCCCCCGTCGTCGACAGGTCTTCGACCACGACCGGCGCGGTGCTCGACAGCGAGCTCCTGCAGCGGCTTCCGGTCGGCCGGCGTTTCAGTGACACGCTGTACATCGCGCCCGGCGTCAGCAGCGGCGGCCAGGTCGGCGAAGCCAACCCGTCGATGTCCGGCGGCAGCGGCCTCGAGAATCTGTACGTCGTCGATGGTGTCAACATCACCAACGCCGGCTACGGTGCGCTCAGCTCCTATTCGATCGTCTTTGGTTCGCTCGGCAACGGCGTGCCGTTCGACTTCGTCAAGGAAACGCAAGTGAAGACCGGCGGCTACGAAGCGGAGTTCGGACAGTCCACCGGGGGTGTCGTCAACGTCGTCACCAAGAGCGGCTCGAACACGCTGCGCGGCAGCGCGTTCGGGTACTTCCGTCCCGAGGCTTTGGAGAGCGCGTACGACCAGGTCACGACCGTGAACGGGACCGTCAACGCGACCGACACCCGCGTGAGCGATTCCGGCGTCGAGGCCGGCGGCGCCGTGGTGCCGAATCGTGTGTTCTTCTTCGGGGCCATCGACCCGCAGTGGCAAAGGACCACTTTTGTCGCGCCCGAGGGCTTCCCGCTCCGAAGTCTCGGCAACGTGCCTCAGGATCGCCGGATCGTCGCCTACGCGGCGAAGGGCACTTGGCAGATCGCGGCAGCCCACCGCCTCGACGCGTCGTTCTTTGGTGATCCGGCCAAGGGCGAGAACGGGCCGCAGCGCTACACGGCGCTGCTGCGGACCGACACCTCAGGGTTCAGCGAGCTGAACAAGTACGGCGGTCACAATCAGACGGTGCGATACGAAGGTGCGCTCAGCCCCACGTGGCTCCTCGAGGCGTCCTTCGCCCGCGCCGAGAACACCATCGTCGAGACTCCGTCGGTCGACCAGTGGTCGATCACCGACAACACCGTGACGCCACAGATCCGCAGCGGCGGCATCGGGTTCTACGAAGTCGGCAACAAGGGCGTGAACTGGCAATATCAGGCGAAGGGCACCAACGTGATCCGCCATCACAGCCTCCGTTATGGGATCGTCTACGAGAACATCGATTACGCCAACACGATCAATCGGACCGGGCCGACGTTCACGCTGCCCGATGGCACGCAGACGACCACGGGAGCCCAGCTCGAGATCGACGCGGACCCGACCTTCGGGCAGGTCTACCGCGTCATTCGCGCGAACACCAGCAACGTGCGCGATACGAAGCAGCACTACGTGAACCTGTTCGTGCAGGACACCTGGAACATCGGCAATCGCCTGACCCTCAGCCCCGGTATCCGCTACGAGCGCCAGCGGTTGACCGGCACGCTTGCCGAGCTGACGCTCGACAACAACTGGGCTCCGCGGATCGGCGCGACCTACGATCCGACCGGCGGCGGAAAGATGAAGATCTACGGCAACTGGGGCTTCTACTACTCGAAGATCCCGAACGACCTTGCGGCGCGCGCGTTGTCCTCCGACGCGGGTGTGAGCCGCGCGGACTACTTCGACCTCGGCCTCACTCAACCGGTTCCCGAAGGTGTCCTGGCACTTGGCACGACCAGCCACTTTCTGCAGCAGGGTGTGAGCGCCGATGTGATCGATCCCACTGTGAAGTCGAGCTACGTCAACGAGGCCGTGGCGGGCTTCGAGTACGAAGCCCTGCCGGGCATGAATGTCGGCGTCCGTTACATCCATCGCGATATTCCGCGCGTGCTGGAGGATGTGCAGCCGTTCCCCATTGTCGCAGGAGATCTCGGGATCCCTGGAGCGACCACGGCGGACTACACCCTGACGAATCCCGGGCCCAACACACCCACGCTGGGCGACCTCGGGGCGAGCTTCGAGAAGGCCATCCATCGCTACAACGCGATCGAATTCACCGCCGACAAACGCTTCGCCGATCGCTGGGCGCTGCAGACGTCGTATCGGTATTCACGCCTGCGGGGAACATTCGAGGGGTTCTTCCGCGACGACAACGGACAGTCCGATCCAGGGATCACGTCCCTGTTCGACTTTCCGACCAACGATCCGAGCTACACGGCGATCGGCGTACCTCAGTTCGGCTATCGAGGCGACGTGCGGTTTCTCGGCGCGCTCGGCGAAGGTCCATTGCCGCTCGATCGGACGCACCAGGTGAAGCTCTACGGAACGTACGAGTTCCCGATCGCCCTGAGCGTGGGCGCGGGCGTCACCCTGCAATCAGGAAAGCCACTGACGGCGCTGGCGGCCCATCCCGTGTATGGCAACTCCGGAGAGATTCCTGAAGGCCCGCGCGGATCCGGATTCGAGACGGTCGACGGGTTCCAGACGCGGACCAGACCTGAATACACCGCGGCGGTGCACGCTGATTACCGGCTGAAGTTTCACAAAGCCCAGCAGGTAGTACTGCTGGCCGACGTGTTCAACCTCTTCAATCAGCAGCGGGCGCTCGACTACGACCCTGACACGCAGACGAGCTTCCCCGTCCTCAATCCTGATTTCGGGCAGCCCAGCCGGGCCAATCTCGCGCAGCTCCAGACGCCGCGACAGATCCGCCTGGGTGTTCGCTTCCAATTCTGACGACGTTGGAGAAGGTACGCACGGCACCGCGCCGTGCGTACCTCGATCAGACGCACACAGGAACATGGTCATGGCCCATTTCGAATCGTCCCGTCGGACTCTCGCGGCACTCGGCATCTGCGGCGCGCTCGCCCTTCACGGCCCGACGCGCGTCGACGCGCAGGGCCCAACATTCAAGAGCGGCGTCGCGATGGTGCCACTGACGGTGACGGTGACTGACACGACGGGCAGGCACGTGGCCGGCCTGACCGGCAACGACTTCAAGGTGTTCGAAGACGGCGTCGAACAGCCGCTCTCCTTCTTCGCGTGCGACGAGGTCCCGGTCGATCTCGCGCTCGTGGTCGACACCAGCGGCAGCATGCGGGCCGATTTGTCGCTCGTCCAGACGGCGGCCATCGGCCTGGTTGCTAAACTCCGCGAGTCCGATCGCGGCGCGGTCGTCACAGTTCGTGAGAATGCTGGCGTCCCACAACCGTTCACCAGCGACCGCGCCTTGATTGCACAGGCCATTCGCGGATTGTCGACGTCGGGTTCCACCGCCCTCTACGACGGCCTCTATATCGTCCTCAAGGAGTTCGAGCGCGAGCGGCGCGCGAGCGCGCAGATCCGGCGACAGGCCCTCGTCCTCCTGTCGGATGGCTTGGACAACAGGAGCCGTCTCGCGTTCGAAGACGTAATGGACCTCGCGCGCCGGGTTGACGTGAACATCTACGTCGTCGCGCTGAGGGGTGACACCTTACTCATCCCACGCGAACTGCGCGATCGTTCGATGCTCGGGGCTGACTACACGATGGGAGCCGTCGCGCGCGAATCCGGCGGCCGTACGTTCTTCCCGAAATCCGCGCGCGACCTGCTGGCGATCTACACCGCGATCGCGGAGGAGCTGGCCAGCCAGTACGAGCTGGGGTATATGCCGGCGCGGCCCGGCGGCGACGGCGCGTTCAGGCGGGTCGCGGTCCGTGTACCCACCCAGACGAATGGGGTCGCGCGCACGCGCAGTGGATACTACGCCTCGCGCATGAGGGCGGGGATGTAAATGACGAAGCGACGAGCGGCCGCGATCGTTGCTATCGCCATCGCAACGGGAGCCGGCGTGCGGGCGGCACCGGATACCCTGACCGTCACGGTGCCGACCTTTGGCACCGTGACGATCTACCAGCCCGATGCGTCGCCGCAGCAGGTCGTGCTGTTTCTTTCTGGCGACGGCGGCTGGAATCTCGGCGTGATTGGCATGGCCGAGCGCCTGCGGCGCGCCGGCGCACTCGTGGTTGGCATCGACACCCGTGCATTCGTCAAGAGCCTCGAGTCGTCCGGCGCGTGCGCCTACCCGGCTGGTGCGCTCGAAGACCTCTCGCGTGCGGTGCAGGTGCGCCTCAAGCTGCCCCACTATCTGCGCCCGATCGTGGTCGGCTACTCGTCGGGTGCCACGCTGGCGTACGCGGCAATCGCCGCCGCGCCGCCAGAGACGTTCGCGGGCGCGATGAGCCTTGGGTTCTGTCCCAGGCTCGAGCTCAGGGCCTCCCCGTGTGCCATGCGGGGACTGAGGGCGACGAGGCCCCCCAAGGGCAAAGCCCCGGTCGTCGGGTACGATCTCGCACCCTTCCGCGACTCAGCGGTTCCCTGGATGGTACTGCAGGGCGAGGCGGATCAGGTCTGCACGCCAGACGCCACGCGTACGTTCGTGGCGGGAACCGGCGCGGCGCGGCTGTTCTCGCTGCCTCGGGTGGGACACGGCTTTGGCGTCACGGCGAACTGGGAGCCGCAGTTTCTCGAGGCGTACAACGCGATCACGACGGCGCGACGGCCGGACGAGCCGAGCCCCGTAGCGATACCGGCGGTGGCCGATCTGTCGTTGGTGGAGCTCCCCGCCACGCATGGTGGACCCGCCGGAACCAGCGACGTCATGGCTGTCCTGCTGACTGGCGACGGCGGGTGGGCCGAGATCGACAGGAGTCTCGCCGCCGGCCTCGGCGCTCAGGGCATTCCCGTGGTCGGCTGGAGCAGCCTCACGTACTACTGGACGCCTCGAACACCGGGCGGCGCCGCGGCCGATCTGCAACGAATCATCGAGCACTACACCACGGCCTGGCGCCGGCCGCGCGTCCTCATCGTCGGCTACTCCTTCGGAGCCGATGTCGCGCCGTTCCTCGTCAACCGTCTGCCCGAGGCCGTCAGGAGCCGGGTGGCGGCAATGACGCTCCTCGGACCAGCTGCGACGGCGTCGTTCGAGTTCCACGTGACGAACTGGCTGGTAGCCAGCGGCGACGCCCGCTATCCCGTCCGCGCGGAGGTCGAGCGTTCGACAACTCCCGTGACCTGCGTATCGGGAACCGACGAACCAGACTCCGTCTGCCGCGGCATCACCGCGCCTCACGTAAGACTGGCGTCAGTCGGACGCGGGCATCACTTCAGCGGAGAGTATGGTCAGCTGGTCGATCTGATTCTTCGACCTGCGGCGAGCAACAGGCCGGGCGAGATCAGGGTTCACCGTGCGAGGTAAACACGGCAGGCCGCGTCGGCACCCAGGTTCAGCGATTCGCAGCGGTGCTCGGTGCTTTCCGCCCCGCGACGCGCTGCTCGGTTGCCGAACCGCCAGGCTTCGATACGTGCCGCTCACCTTCCTGCGGGAGAATCTCGGCGCCGCGGTCGTCACCCTCGATCCAGACATTCTTCAGGATGTCATCTCGTCTCTCTACTCCTTGGGGCGGCGCAGATTGTCGTCGTGACCAACGCCGTTAGCGCGATCGATTTGCTGGCGAGTTTTTACGGGGATGGATTGGAACGTGCAGGAGCTGAGTGCGACGACCCCGTGCCGGACCGCATCGGCGACGGCACGGGGTCGGTGTCAGTCAGGTCAGCGATTCGCGGCGGTCGTCGAAGTCTTCTTCGCGGCGATGCGCTGTTCGGTTGCGGAACTGCCATGCTTCGTCACGTGCCGCTCACCTTCCTGCGGCAGCGTCTCGGCGCCCTCGTCGGAACCCTCGAGCCAGACGTTCTTCAGGATGTAGGCGTCGCCGTAACGCTTGAACACCACTTCCGTTTTGGGGGCGGGCCGGCCCGCCCGCGCGGCATCCGTTTGGAAGAGGACTGACCCCTGCTTCCCGGTCAGTTGAAGGATGTCAGGGTTGTCGTCGTCTGGTCTGATCGTGTAGGCGCCAGCCGGCATCGTCGCGTTGCCCACGGTGAACGTGAACGTGGTCGTGAACTCGACCGGGTTGGTGATCTGCGCGCTGGCGTTCTGGATGCCGGCGAGCATCAGGATCCCTCCAGCCATGCCGATGGAACGAACGAATGATCTCATCTCTCTGCTCCTTGGGCCCGGGGACGTCTTCGTGCCCAACATTTCGTTGGCGACCGTGCGGGCCATACACACACGAAGGCAAGAAGCGTGCTCACAGTGCCGTCGGCCAATGTGCCTATGCTTTCGCGACCGGGTGTCTGCGTCCACGCAACGTTGCGCACGCATGCCCAGGGCGATCCCGCTGCACACGGGATTACCTCGACTGGGAACGGACTGAATGGGCCGCCCGTCTCGTCGTCGACCTGCCCGCGTCGATCTGGCATCCAGGTTGCGAAGCACTGTCGGCAGCGAGGTTTCATCCATGCGGGCTCGGTTGGTCGGTGTTCGGCTGGTTGCGTTGGTCGTCACGGCGAGCTTGGCCGGCTGCCTAGTGAGCGAGGCTCGCGCGCAGACTCGCGAGACGTTGTCGATTCGCGGCCGCAATCAATCACTGAGGTTGTACGGGACGCGCGGCGGAACCCCCGTCGTCGTCTCGAGCGGCGATGGGGGCTGGATACACCTGGCGCCGCACGTGGCGGAGGTCCTCGCCGCCAACGGGTATTTCGTCGTCGGATTCGACGTCAAGGCCTACCTTGAAGGCTTCACGTCCGGCACGACCACGCTACGGGCCGAAGACGAGCCGAGTGACTACAAGGTCGTCGCCGACTTTGCGGCGCGCGGGGGGAGCGGCAAGCCGATCCTGATCGGGGTGTCCGAAGGCGCCGGGTTGTCGGTGCTTGCAGCCACTGATCCGCATCTCAGGGCCGAGATCGCGGGGGTGATCGGTCTGGGTCTCCCCGACCTCAACGAGCTCGGTTGGCGTTGGCGGGACATGATGATCTACCTGACCCACGGCACACCCGACGAGCCGACGTTCAGCGTCACCGCCATTGTCGACCGCGTCGCCCCCGTGCCGCTCGGTGCCATTCACTCCGCGAAGGACGAGTTCGTACCGGTTTCCGAGGTGCAACAGGTAATTGAGCACGCCAAGGAACCGAAGAAGCTCTGGATCATCAAGGCGGCGGACCATCGTTTCAGTGACAACCTGGCGGAGTTCGATCAGTGCTTGCTCGAAGCCACGACCTGGATTACCCAACACTCGGCGAAGTAAGGCCGGCCCTGGTCGAACGGGTGCGCCAGGCGCTCCCGGTGCTCGCCGGGCTGGTCCTCTTCGTCGCGGCACTCGAGGTCCTTCGCCTCGAGCTGATGACGGTCAGCTGGTCGGAGCTGACGACGGCTGTGGTCTCGGTACCCCGGACGCAGGTCGCCCTGGCGCTCGCGTTGACGGTCCTGAACTACATCGTCTTGACCGGCTACGACGCGATCGCCTTTTCCTACATCGGCAAGCACCTGCCGCGCGGCAGGATGGCGTTGACGTCGTTCCTCGCCTACGCCATCTCCAACAACGTCGGCTTCGCCATGCTGTCGGGCGCATCCGTGCGCTATCGGTTCTACACCCGGTGGGGAGTCACGACCGAGGAGCTTTCCCGCATCGTCTTCTCGTACTCGGTGACGTTCTGGCTGGGGCTGTTCCTGCTCGGCGGGCTCAGCCTCGCGCTGACGCCGCTACCAGACGCGCTTCCCGCTCACGAGTTCGTGACCGCCGCCGGCTGGCTCCTGGTGGTCGTCCCGGTGGCATATGTGGCGGTCACGACACGTCGCCGGACGCCGCTCCGATTGTGGAAGGTGGAGCTGCCCATCCCGTCGGCTCGCATTGCCGCCACGCAGGTGATGGTGTCGACGCTCGACTGGGGACTGGCGGGAGCCGTGCTCTACGTGCTGCTCCCGCCGAGCCCGCTGTCCCTCGTGGCGTTTCTCGGGTTTTTCTTCGTCGCGATCCTGCTCGGGATGGCCAGCCATGTACCGGGCGGGGTCGGGGTCTTCGAAGGTCTGATGGTGCTGCTGCTGAAGCCGTACCTGACCTCGGGTGAGCTTCTGCCGGCACTGCTGGTATTTCGCGGAGTCTACTATCTCCTGCCCCTGGTCATCGCCCTGATCGGCCTGGTCATAGACGACGTGCATCAGCGACGTCATGAGGCGGTGCGCGCCAGCGCCGTGCTCGGCCGGCTCACGCAGCAGGTTACGCCGCGCGTCCTGTCCGCCGTCACGTTCCTCGCCGGGCTGCTGCTGTTGTTCTCTGGTGCCTTGCCCGCGTCCGGCACGCGCCTCGCCGTCATCGGACGAGTGCTTCCCCTGGAGGTGATCGAAGCCTCACACTTCCTCGGCAGCATCGCCGGGGCTGGCCTCCTCGTGCTCTCGCAAGGGCTCGCGCGTCGTCTCGACGGAGCGTACTATCTCGCGTCAGCGCTCCTCGTTCTGGGTATTGGCGCGTCGCTGTTCAAAGGTTTCGACTACGAGCAAGCCATCCTTCTCCTGTTGGTGCTGGCCATGTTGTGGCGCGCGAGGGCCGCCTTCGACAGGCGCGCCGCCCTCCTCGAGACGTGGTTTTCGGCACCCTGGGTCGCGGCCGTGACCGGTGCTCTTGCGGCGTCGCTCTGGCTCGGACTGTTCGCGTTCAAGCATGTCGAGTATTCGCACGATCTCTGGTGGCACTTCGCGCTGCAGGGCGACGCGTCCCGGTTCTTGCGTGCCTCGGTCGGCGCCGCTGTCGTGCTCCTACTCGTTGCGTTCGCGCGGCTGATTGGATATGCACCACCGGGAGCGCAGGCTCCGACGGCGGCGGATCTGTTGGATGCGGAAAAAGCGATCGCCGCGCAGACGTCACCCTTTCCCAACCTGGCATTTCTCAGGGACAAGTCGCTGCTCTTCGACGACAACCGGTCTGCCTTTGTCATGTACGCCGTGCAGGGACGAACCTGGGCGGCGCTTGGAGACCCCGTCGGACCCGAGGACCGGCTCACCGACATGGTGCGCCTGTTTCTCGAGCGCTGCGCCGACTTCGGCGGCGTGCCGGTCTTCTACGAAGTCGCCACCGCGCATCTGCATCGCTACGCGGACTTCGGCTTGACGTTCGTCAAGCTCGGTGAGGAAGCGAAAGTCGACCTGACGACCTTCACGCTCGAGGGAGCACAGGCGGCGAAGCATCGGCAGGCGATCCGGCGGCTGGACAAAGATGGAGGCGTGTTCCGGATCGTCGAACCCACCGGCGTGCCGGCGATTCTGGGCGCGCTCCGCGCGGTGTCCGACGACTGGCTCAAGGCGAAAGCTGCCGCGGAGAAGGGTTTCTCGATGGGCTTCTTCGACGAGGAATACCTGTCGCGGTTCCCGATCGCCGTGATCGAGCGCGAGGGGCAAATACAGGCGTTCGCGAATCTCTGGCCGGGAACGCAGCCCATCGAGCTCTCGATCGATCTGATGCGGTACCACCGGATCGCGCCCAAGGGCGTGATGGACGCGCTCTTCGTGCACCTGCTGCAATGGGGAAAAGAGCAGGGATATCAGCGGTTCGCTCTCGGGATGGCACCTCTATCCGGATTCGAGCAGTCGCCGGTCGCGCCGGTCTGGAACCGTATCGGCGCGTTGCTCTACGAGCATGGCGAGTCGGTCTACAACTTCCAGGGCCTTCGTTCGTACAAGGAGAAGTTCAACCCGGTGTGGGAACCGCACTACCTGGCGTATCCCGGCGGGCTGCGTCTTCCCCGCATTCTGGCCGATGTCTCTGCGCTCGTGGCCGGCGGGTACCGGCGGATCTTTCTCAAGTAGGCGAGGCGAGTCATTCCATGAAGAATCGACGAGCGGCTGTGATCGTTGCCATCGCCGCGCTGACCGGCATCGGTGTCTGGGCGCCACCGGTATCGCGGCACGAGCGCTCCATTGCGGCGATCGTCCGGAGCCGAGTGAAGACGCTCAGTTTCTTCGGGCCAGCCGCCTGGTCGTCGTTCGAGTTCCACCTGCGAACTGGCCGGTAGGCGGGGCGACGCGGCTAGTCACATCCGCGCGGAAGGAACGCGCCCGCCGGCAACAGCGCAAGCACACTGCCATGATGAGCGGCAGCGAGCGCCCTTTCCATGCGTTTCGCAAGACCACGCATCGTCAGAGTGCGTAGCGCTACGCAGCATTGCGTGCCCGAGCGCGAGGGTCGCGGAAGGCGGGTCAGCCAACGGAGGCGCCAGCCTCCGTGCGCCGCTGACGGCTCGCCCGCCGCAGCAGAACAAAGACTGTCATCAGTACCACGGCGGCAAGGACGACGTGCTCGACGCCCACCAGTGTCCTGCGCGCCTGCTCGAGCCGGGAGCCTGCTCGATGGCCGGCGGCGTACCCAATTCCAACCATGGCAGGCACGTAAAGACACGCGCCGAGCGCGTTGGCCAGGAAGAAGGTGAGCCTACGCATGCCGGTGATACCGGCGACAGGACCGGCGGCGAAGCGAACCCCTGCCAAAAACCTGGCGACGAACACGGCAAGAGCGCCATATTTCTCGACGAAGCGTTGAGCGGCGTTGAGCTCACCGGGGGACAGCCACACGCGTCTCCCGTATCGTCCCAGCCCAGCGCGCCCGAGACGTCGTCCCAGCCAGTAGCCGAGGTTGTCGCCCACCGACGCACTCACGACGCCGACAATCAGCACGGGCCACAACCTCAGATCGCCTCGCCACACGAGATAGCCGCTCAACGTCAGGATGGCTTCCTCCGGGACGGGAAGGCCGACGTTCCCCAACACGACAACCGCAAAGATTGCCGCGTATCCCCAATGCTCCACGAACGGCTCGAGCAGGCTCATTGACGTCTACATCGCCTACTGTCCGCCCGAGACAACCCAGCCCACGGCGTCGAGCAGCGCCGCGGCAAAGGTCGACTCGCCGCCGCTGAAGCGGTGATTGCGCGCGTCGATCGCCACCAGCCGCTTGTTCGGCGAATCGGGTCCGAACAACTCGCGTGCGCGGGCTGCCGGCAGGTAGCCGTCTCCCGAGGCCTGCACGACGACGGTGCGCCACGGCGAAATCGGGGACAGGAGGGGATAGAGCGCGAGCGGTCGCGCGTGAGGGACGTCGGCACCGACCACTTTCGTATCCGTGGCCGCGTCTTGGTCGTCGGTATCGCTCTCGATGTCCAAGTGCTCTTCCGCAGCCAGGCCGATCGCCACCAGACCGACAACATGTGAGTCGGCTTCGAGTCTGCTCGCGACGAGCACACCGAGCGAGGCGCCGCGTGACCAGCCTGTCAGCACGACGGGAGTGTCGGCTGGTAGTTCGAGTTGCGCCCGAGCGGCTGCGATGATCTGCTGGTAGCCCTCGGCAACCTGGGCCACACCGAGCGGCTTGAACCGTTTGCGCTCGGTGTCCATGAGCTGCTTCGAGCTGATGCCCACGGTGGGATAACCGCTGCTGGCTATCGTGTGGAACATCCCGACGGCGGCGCCGAACCATCCACCGTCTCCACTGGCATACAGCACGAGCGGCCTGGAAGGAGACACTGGCGTCTGCGGCGAGGCGAGACGCAGAGTCAGCGGTTCACCGTGGACACTGATTTCTACCGAGCGCTCGCGAACGTCGTGCGGCAGTGGGGCACCAGTCGACAGTATCGCGCTGCACCCGCCGCCCATTGCGGCTGGCAGGATCACGACGAGTGCGACGGCGGTTGTCTGTCGGTTCATTTCACGAAGATTCGACGGTAGCCACCGGCAATCAGAGCCGAGACGTCGGCGAGGATCCGAGGAAGCCGCAGCCCGCCGGGATACACGAGATAGCGCGGTTCCCAGGCCGGATGGAACTTCTCTTTGTAGTCGCGCAACCCCTGGAACCCATACAGCGCTTCACCGTGCTTGTAGAGAAACGACCCGAGCCGACTCCACAGCGGCGCAACCGGAGACTGCTCAAAGCCCGAAAGCGGAGCCATGCCGAGAGCGAACCAGTGATAGCCGTTGGCCTTTCCCCAACCACACAGGTGCGCGAAGAGGGCGTCCATGACGCCAACCGGCCCATCGCGGTGATATCGCATCAGGTCGATGCACATCTCGCCGCCGGACCCCAGCCACATGTTTGCGAAGGCGACGATGCGGCCCCCCTGCTCGACGAGGGCGACAGGGAAGCGCGACAGGTACTCCTCGTCGAAGAAGCCCATCGAGAATCCCTTCTCTGCCCCGGCTTTCACTTTCAGCCAGTCGTCGGAGACACGCCGCAGATCGTCCATGATCGCCGGCACGGCGTCCGGCTCGATCACGCGGAACGTTCCGCCTGCCTTGGCGAGGCGATTCATCGCCTGCCGCAGCTTCGCCGCGCGCGGTCCTTCGAGCGAGAACGCATGCAAGTCGACGCACGCCCGTTCGCCCAGCTTGACGAACGCCAGCCCGAAATCCGCGTAGTGGTGCAGGTAGCCTTTCGACACTTCGTAGAAGACGGGAGTACCGTCGAAGTCATCGCAACGTTCGAGGAAGCGCCGGATGAGGTCGCCCACGACCTCCGTCGGTCCAACCGGATCTCCGAGCGCCACCCACGTCCGCCGCTCCACGCCGTACATGACGAAGCCGGTCTTGTCGTCATTGAAGAGCAGCGCCTTGTCGCGCAGGTACACGAGGCTGGGCATCGTTTCCGACTGTTTCGCGATCACTTGCCGTGCGGCGTCGAGGTCCGCCTCGTCGGGCAGCTCCGCCTCATGCGGCGCTGGCGCGACCAGCCGCGCGACGCCGAAGACCAAGACGACGAGCGCGGCGCCGACCGACGCCCGTAGAAAGCGCGATGCGTCGGCGCCAAACGCGAACTGCCACCAGAGCTCGTGCGAGTAGGCCACGTGCTGATGGGCGAACAACCCGAGCCAGATGGATGCGGCGAGCGCGGCGACAGTCGCAGCGATCCGCTCGGGAGAAGGGCGCGTATCCAGGAACGCCGCGCGTCGATAGAACGCCGGCCTGGCGCGCCGGAGAACAAGGAGCACGCCGACGAAGAGCGCAGCTTCTTCGAAGTCGAGCCCCTTCAGGATCGACGCCACGGTCCCCGCGACGATCGTCAGGACCGCGAAATAGTAGGCGCCAGCGAGACGCCGCGACAGGCCCTGCGAGAGCACCAGCAGCACGGCCCCAGCCACGCTCCCGAGAAAATGAGAGCCCTCGACGACGGCGAGCGGGAGCACGCGCTCGATCCAGTGCAATCGCGCCGGCGACGCAGGGATCGCGCCCGACAGCAGGAGCACGACGCCGGCGAGGAACGTGAGCGCGGCCAGCACCTTCGGCGTCACTTGCTCGGTCAGCGGTCCGAGCACATCACCGACCTTCGCCGCACTCGAGCGCGGCTGGCCGAGCTCGTCCACGAGCAGAAGGACCAGGGCGACGATGAGCGGCATCAGGTAGTAGATCCCACGGAAGACGACCAGCGCCGGCAGAAGCTGTTCGGTCGTCAGGAACGGATGGAGGAGAACCGCCATCAACCCTTCGAAGACACCAACACCTCCTGGCACGTGGCTCGCCAGGCCGAAGAGCACGGCCAGCAGGAAGGCGCCCAGGAATCCAAGGAAGGAAAGCTGGCTCGGGGGCAGCAGCACGTAGAGCACGGTGGCAAAGAGTGTCCACTCGACCGACGACAGCGCAAGTTGGGCGACAGCGATGCGGAGGGACGGCAGACGCACGTCGAAGCGCCAGAAGCGAAGAGGCGCGCGCCTGACCTTCGCGGCGACGAGATACGCCACTGGAATCAGAAGCAGGAACCATCCCACAACTCTGATCAGCCCGGGTGCCGGCAGCCCCGGTGGAGTTGACAGGGGGTCGAACGCGAGGCTCAATCCTCCGAGCGCGAACAGCCCCAGCCAGAACGTCAGCGAGTACGAGATGGCGAGGCGCGAGAGCTCTTCCACCGTGATGCCGCGCCGCGTATAGAACCGATACCGCACCGAGAAGCCAGCGAGCACCAGGCCTCCGACCGTGTTGGCGATCCCGTAGGCGAGAAACGCCGTTCTGGCGATCTCTCGCGCCGGCAGGCGCTTGCCGAGATACGCGAACGCAAGAAAGTCGTAGCCCGTCAGGACGGCGTAGTTCAGTACCGTCAGAACGACCGCGAGCAGAAGGTGCTGGAGCGGCGTGTGACGGATATCCTGCGTCAGATCGCGCCAGCTGACAGTGCCAAGGCCAACGCGCAGCACCTCGAGCGCGATGGCAAAGAGCACGAGGCCCAGGATGGCCGGGAGCGCGCGGCGCAAGCGGTCGATCATGGCCTCGGAGCCCGAAGAGCGTCGGCGTGCGCCAGCTCCGCCGTGCTCCAACCGCCGCCGAGCGCCTTGATCAGCAGGACGCTGGCCGTCATCCGGCGCGTCAACACGTTGGCGGCGGTGATCTGGTTCGTCAACGCCGCGGTCTGCGCCGTGATGACCTCGAGGTAGGTCGTCACCCCGCCGAGATATTGTTTGTTCGCGAGCTCGAGCGATCGGTTGGCCGATGCCACCGCTGCGCGCGCCTGCGCCGCCTCGTCTGCCAGCACGCGCAGCGCGGCGAGATTGTCTTCCACGTCCTGAAAGGCCGTCAGCGTGCTCTGGCGGTACACGGCCACGGTCCCGTCGTAGGTGGCGATCGCCTGTTCCTTGACCGACCGGCGGCGGCCGCCGTCGAACACGGTTTCGGCGAGCGCCGGACCGATCGCCCAGAAACGGCTGGGGAGTGTGAGCAGCGTGCTCAACATGGAACTCTGCAGCCCGCCGCTCGCGGTCAAGATCAGCGTCGGGAAGAACGCCGCCTGGGCCACTCCGATCTGTGCGTTGGCTGCGGCCACTCGCCGTTCGGCTGCCGCCACGTCAGGACGCCGCTCCACGAGCTGGGATGGCAGCGCCAGAGGAACTGCAGGTGGCGACATCTCGACGACCGCCGAGGGGATCGTCAGATCCGCGGGCGCCTGGCCGACGAGAATCGCGATGGCGTGCTCGAACTGCGCCCGCGCGATCTGGAGATCGGTCGCCTGCACACGCGTGGTGTCGAGCTGGGTCTGCGCCTGCGCGACATCCACCCCCGAGGCGACGCCCTGATCGTGCCTCGCCCTGGTGAGCTGCAAGGCGCGCTCGAAAGCCGTCAGCGTCGATTGCAGGAGCGCGATCTGCGCATCGTGGCCGCGCAGCTCGAAGTAGTCCATCGCCAGCTCGGCCTGGCTGCTGAGCAGTGCTGTCTGTACGTCGGCGCTCGACGCCTGGGCCGAGGCCACGCTCGACTCGACGTTCCGTCGGACGCGTCCCCAGAGATCGGCCTCGTACGAGAAGTCGATCGCCAGCTGGTAGTCCACGATTGTGCCGCCGGCAACCGGGACGGCGCCGCCCGTCCCTGACGAGCGCGACCTGGTCGCCGAGGCCCCGGCGGTCACCGTGGGGAACTGGTCCGCGCGCGCATTGCGAATCGCCGCTCGAGCCGCCCGGAACTGCGCTTCCGCCTGCGCAACCGTCTGGTTCGAGATGGCGACCTGTTCGATGAGCGAGCTCAGAAGCGGATCCTGAAACGCCTCCCACCATTTCGTGCGGACCGCATCGTCGCTCGGCCGGGCGGTGCGCCACTCGGTGGCAAGAGTACTCTCCGGCGACGGCCGCTCCTTGAAGACCGAAGGCATCGTCACCGGCGGCCGCCGGTAGTCGGGGCCGACAGTGCAGCTGGCGCAGGCAAGTGCCATTACAAGCGCCAGCGCACGGCTTCGATGGGACGGATGGTTGGGGGTGAGGCTCATGGCTCAATCACGGCGGCTCAGGGCCCAAGGCTCAAGGCTCAGGGAAAGCATTGGAATCATGATTCAAAGGTTTTGCTTGAGCCCTGAGCCTTGAGCCCTGAGCCGATCCAGGTACAGATAAACCACCGGCGTGGTGTACAGCGTCAGCAACTGGCTGAAAAGAAGACCACCGACGATGGCGATGCCGAGCGGGCGCCGCAGCTCGGCTCCCGTTCCAAAGCCGACCGCGAGCGGAAGGGCGCCGAACAGGGCCGCCATCGTCGTCATCAGAATCGGCCGGAAGCGAAGCACGCACGCTTGGAAGATCGCCTCTTCCGGTCTCTTGCCCTCCGTGCGCTCGGCCTCGAGCGCGAAGTCGATCATCAGAATCGCGTTCTTCTTGACGATGCCGATGAGCAGGATGATGCCGACGAGCGCGATGATCGTCAGCTCAGTCCGGCACAGCATGAGCGCCAGGAGTGCACCGACGCCGGCCGACGGCAGCGTCGAGAGAATCGTGATCGGGTGAACGTAGCTTTCGTACAGCACGCCGAGCACGACGTAGACCGCTGCGAGCGCCGCGGCCACGAGCCAGGGCTGACTCGCCAGCGACTGCTGATAGGCCTGAGCCGTGCCCTGGAAGCTGCCGCGGATGGACGCAGGTAAGCCCATTTCCTGCTCGGTCGAGCCTATCGCCGTCACCGCGTCGCCCAGGGCCACTCCGGGGGCAAGATTGAAGGAAATGGTCACCGACGGAAACTGGCTCTGATGATTGACGGCCAGCGGCGCGGTAGACGGTGCGAACCGGGCAAATGCACCGAGGGGCACCTGGCCACCGCCACTCGCCGGCACGTAGATGTCCTTCAAGCCTTCCGGGCTCTGCCAGAACCGAGGGGCCGCTTCCATGACGACGTGGTACTGGTTGAGCGAGGTGTACATCGTCGACACCTGCCGCTGGCCGAAGGCGTCGTAGAGCGTGTTGTCGATCGCCTGCGGCGTGATGCCCAGGCGGGACGCGGTGGCGCGGTCGATCGTCAGCGACGCCTGCAGCCCGCGGGTCAAAAGATCGCTGTTCACGTCGGCGAGCCCGGGCTGCGTCCGCAGCCGGTCGTACAAGCGCGGCGCCCAGTCGTTCAGTGCGGTCACGTCGTCGCTTTGGATCGTGTATTGGTATTGCGCCGAGCTGGCCCGTCCACCGATCCGCAAATCCTGAGCCGCCTGCAGATACAGCACGGCGCCAGTGACGCCGGTCAGCTTACGGCGAAGCCGGTTGATGATTGCCGTCGCGTCGGCATCCCGCTCGCCGCGCGGCTTGAGATTGACGAACATCCGTGCCGAATTCTGGATGCCCCCGCCGCCGACGTACGCGAGCACGGTCGCGACACCCGGGTCGCTCATCACGATGTCGCCAAACCGCGAGACCCGTTGTTGCATCGCCTGGAACGAGGTGTCCTGGTCGGCCTGAATCGATCCCGTCACGGCGCCGGTGTCCTGTTGGGGGAAGAACCCCTTGGGAATCCGGACGTAGAGGTAGCCCGTCGCGAGCATCGTGGCGAGGGTCACGACGAGCGTCGCTCCCTGGTAGCGGAGCACCCACGTGAGCGAGCGTTCGTAGCGGCCGCGGATCCAATCGAACACGTCTGCCCCGCCGCTCGTGGCCGGGTCTTCTGGTGTGCCCCGAGCCTTCAGGAGAAAGGCGCACATCATCGGCGTCGTCGTCAACGACACGGCCAGCGACACGATGATCGCGATCGACAGCGTGACCGCGAACTCACGAAACAGACGCCCGACGATCCCGCTCATCAGCAGAATCGGGATGAACACGGCGACGAGCGACAGGCTGATCGAGATGACGGTGAACCCGATTTCTTTCGCGCCCTCGAGGGCCGCCTGAAGCGGCGGCACGCCCCTCTCGAGATAGCGCGAGATGTTCTCGATGACCACGATCGCGTCGTCCACCACGAATCCGGTCGCAATGGTGAGCGCCATCAACGAGAGGTTGTCGAGGCTGTATCCGAAGAGATACATCACGGCGAGTGTGCCGATGAGCGAGACGGGGACAACCACCGCCGGAATCATCGTGGAGCGCACGCTGCGCAGGAACACGAACACCACGAGGACCACGAGCGCGATGGAGATCAGCATCGTGATCTGGACATCGTGGACGGAGGCTCGGATGGTGATGGTCCTGTCGGAGAGCACCGACAGCGTAGTTGTCGGCGGCACCGATGCCTGGAGTGAGGGCAGGAGGGCTCGAACGCCGTCCACAGCCGCGATGATGTTGGCTCCCGGCTCGCGCGACACGATGATCAGCACGGCGGGCTTGCCGTTGGCGTACCCGCCAGTGCGAACGTCCTCGACAGAATCGACGACATCGGCGACGTCCTGAAGGCGCACTGCCCCGCCATTGCCGTATGAGACGACGAGCGGCTGGTACTCGCGCGCGGTATACAGCTGATCCGTGGACGCGATGCTCCACGAGCGCGCGCTCGTCCCCAGCTGTCCCTTCGGGCGGTTGGCGTTCGCGGATCCCAGGAACGCGCGCAGGTTGTCGAGACCGAGCCCGAGCGCGTTGAGCACCGTCGGGTTCACTTCCACGCGCACTGCCGGCAGCGCCCCACCGCCCACGATCACCTGGCCGACACCGTCCACCTGCGCGATACGCTGCTGGAGGACCGACGACGCGAGGTCGTACATGCGGGCGCGACTGACGAGGTCCGACGTCAGCGCCAGCATCATGATCGGCGCATCGGCAGGATTCACTTTCCGATAGCTCGGGTTACTGGGGAGATTCGCCGGCAACTGGCTGCGCGCCGCGTTGATCGCCGCTTGCACGTCGCGCGCCGCCCCGTCGATGTCGCGCGACAGGTCGAACTGCAGCACAACCTGAGTCGAGCCGAGCTGACTGGATGACGTCATCTCGGTGAGGCCGGCAATTCTTCCGAACTGGCGCTCGAGCGGCGTGGCCACCGACGACGCCATCGTTTCCGGGCTCGCGCCAGGGAGGCCCGCCGAGACCTGGATGGTGGGGAACTCGACTTGCGGCAGCGGCGAGACTGGCAGCAGCAGATAGCCGACGCCCCCGGCCAGGGCAATCGCGATCGTCAGCAGCGTGGTGGCGATCGGCCGCTCGATGAAGGGCGCGGAGATGTTCATGACGCCCCGCGCTGCCGGCCCACTCGGGCCGCGAGCCGATCGAAAGCCACATAAACGACTGGCGTTGTGTACAGCGTGAGCAGCTGGCTGAAGATGAGCCCGCCGACGATCGCGATGCCAAGCGGACGGCGGAGCTCTGAGCCCGTGCCGTTCCCGAGCGCCAGCGGCAGCCCGGCGAACAGCGCCGCGAGCGTCGTCATCAGGATCGGACGGAAGCGCAGCACGGCGGCCTGAAAGATCGCATCCTCGGCCGCGCGGTGCTCCGTGCGCTCGGCGTCGAGCGCGAAGTCGATCATCATGATGGCGTTTTTCGCGACGATGCCGATGAGCAGGACGATGCCGATGAGCGCGATGATCGTCAGCTCTGTGCCGGTCACCATCAAGGCGAGGAGCGCGCCGACACCGGCTGACGGCAGGGTCGAGAGGATCGTGATCGGATGAACGTAGCTTTCGTACAACACCCCGAGAACGAGATAGACAGTGATGATCGCCGCCAGGATGAGCAGGGGCTCGTTGCCGAGCGCCGCCTGAAATGCCTGCGCCGTCCCCTGGAAACCGGTCTGGAAGCTCGCCGGCAGGCCCATCTCGGCCTTGACCTGATCGACCGCCGTCACGGCGCTGCCGAGCGAGGCGCCCGGCGCGAGATTGAAGGAAAACGTGACGACCGGGAACTGTGCCTGGTGATTGATCGAGAGCGGTGCGGTCGTCGTCTCGATGTGCGTGACCGCGCTGAGGGGGATCGGGCCGCCGGTCGCCGACGCCGATTGCAGGTAGATGTGCTGAAGGCTGTCCGGGCCGCGTTGAAACGACGGATCGGCCTCGAGCACGACCCGATACTGGTTCAACTGCGTGAACATCGTGGAGATCTGCCGTTGTCCGAACGCGTCGTACAGCGCGTCGTCCAGCATCTGCGGCGTGATGCCGAGGCGAGAGGCGGTGGCGCGATCGATCACGACGCGCGCCTGCAGTCCGCCGTCCTGCTGATCGCTGGCCACGTCGCGCAGCATCGGCAGCGAGCGGAGGCGCTCGAGGAACCGCGGCGCCCACGTCGCGAGATCTGTGGGGCTGCCGTTCTGGAGCGTGTACTGGAACTGCGTTCGGCTGACCTGGGTCTCGACGCTGAGATCCTGCACCGCTTGCATGAAGAGCGTGATGCCGTCGACCTTTGCGAGCGCGGGCTGGAGCCTCCTGATCACGGTCGACGCATCGACGTGCCTGTCGCCGAGCGGCTTGAGATTGACCTGCAGCCGGCCGCTGTTGAGCGTCGCGTTGTTGACGTCGATCCCGATGAAGGACGACAGGCTCTCGACCGCGGGATCGGCCAGGATAACCCGCGCCAGCGCCTGCTGCCGCTCGACCATCGTGGCAAAGGACACCGACGGCGGCGCCTCGGACACGCCGATGATGAGGCCGGTGTCCTCCAGAGGAAAGAAGCCCTTGGGAACGAGGACGGCGAGCGCGACGGTGAGGACGAGCGTCGCGGCCGCCACGACGAGCGTCGCCGTCTGGTGTTTCAACACCCAGCGGAGCGTGCGGCCGTAGAGCGCGACCACCGCGGCAAACGCCGCCTCCGACGAGCGATGGAACCGGCCGCGCTCCGACTCCGGGCGTAGCCGAAGCAGACGGGCACACATCATCGGCGTCAGGGTGAGCGAGACGAACGCCGAGATGAGGATGGTGACGCTCAGGGTGACGGCGAACTCGCGGAAGAGCCTGCCGACAACGTCGCCCATGAAGAGAAGCGGAATGAGGACGGCAATGAGCGAGACCGTCAGCGACAGAATGGTAAAGCCAACCTGCTCGGATCCCCGCAGCGCCGCCGAGAGCGGCGCCTCGCCGGCTTCGATGTAGCGCGCGATGTTCTCGATCATCACGATCGCGTCGTCGACGACGAAGCCCGTCGAGATCGTGAGCGCCATCAGCGTCAGGTTGTTGAGGCTGTAGCCGAGGAGATACATCGCCGCGAAGGTGCCGACGAGCGAGAGCGGCACGGCCACGCCCGGAATCACCGTAGCCGCGAACGTGCGCAAGAAAAGGAAGATCACCAGCACGACGAGCGCGACGGTGAGCAGCAGCTCGAGCTCGACGTCGCTGACCGAGGCGCGGATGGTCGTGGTGCGGTCGGTGAGGATCGTCATCTGGACCGAGGCGGGTAGCGACGTCCCGAGTTGCGGCAGGAGCGCCTTGATCCGATCCACGACGGAGATGATGTTGGCGCCAGGCTGGCGCTGGATGTTCACGATCACCGCCGGTCGGTCGTTCATCCACGCGGCCTGCCGGAGGTTCTCGACCGAGTCGGTCACCGTCGCCACATCCGACAACCGCACCGGCGCCCCGTTCACGTAAGCGACAACAAGCGGACCGTACTGACTGCTCGACAGCAACTGATCGTTGGCGCCGATCGTGTACGCCTGATGCGCGCCGTCGAAGCTCCCCTTTGCCTGGTTGACGTTCGACGCTGCCACGGCGGTGCGAAGCCCTTCGAGCGTCAGGCCGTACGAGGACAGCAGCGTCGGGTTCGCCTGAATGCGCACCGCGGGCTTCTGACCACCGCTGATGCTGACGAGGCCCACACCCGCGAGTTGTGACAGCCGGAGCGCCAGCCGCGTGTCGGCGAGATCCTCGACCGCCGAGAGCGGCAGCGCCGTCGACGTCAGCGCAAGGGTGAGGATCGGCGCATCGGCCGGATTGGTCTTGCTGTAGATGGGAGGATTCGGGAGATCGGCGGGGAGATAGGTCCCGGCGGCGTTGATCGCTGCCTGCACCTCCTGCTCGGCGACGTCGATGTCGAGATCGAGCACGAATTGCAGCGTGATGAGCGATGCGCCATCGGAGCTCGACGACGTCATCTGGTTCAACCCGGGCATCTGGCCGAACTGGCGCTCGAGCGGGGCCGTGATCGCCGTCGCGGTCACCTCAGGGCTCGCCCCCGGATAGAACGTCGCCACCTGGATCGTCGGATAGTCGACCTCGGGAAGCGCCGACACCGGCAGCTGCCGGAAGGCCACCGCGCCGGCGAGGAGCACACCGGCCATGATGAGGGAGGTCGCGACCGGCCGTAGGATGAAGGGCCGCGACGGGTTCATTGCCCACCCCGTGCTGACGAGGCCTCCGCGAACCGGACCGCGACGCTCGCACCGGGCTGCAGCCGCTCGACGCCGTCGGTCACCACCACATCACCTGCAGCCAACCCGCTGGACACTACCGTCTCGTCGCGGTCGGTGAAGGACACCGTGACATCGCGCGCCTCGACGACGTTGGCGGCGGTCACGACGTAGACAAACGTTTTTTGCGGGCCGGTCGGCAGGCTCAGGCCAGGGCCACGCTGGATCGCCGCCGCCGGCACGATCACCGCGTTCCTGACCGTGTCGACCATCAGCTGTGCATTGACGAACTGATTCGGAAAGAGCTCGTCGTGCCCGTTGGCGAACGTCGCCTTGAGCTTGATGGTGCCCGTCGCCGGATCGATCTGGCTGTCGATCGCCGAGAGGATTCCCGAGGCGAGCTTCGTCTCGAGCGCGCGATCGTAAGCGTCGACCGCCAACTGGTGTCCGGCGGTCATCTGCTTCTGGACCGCAGGCAGGCTGTCCTGTGGAATGGTGAAGACAACGGCGATGGGCTGACGCTCGGTGATGACGGCGATGCCGTTCGCATCGGTCGTGTGAACGATGTTGCCGGGATCGACCAGACGCAGGCCAATCCGCCCCGTGAGCGGCGACGTGACGCGCGCGTAGGTGAGGTTCAGCCGTGCGCTGTCGATCTGCGCCTGATCGCTCTTGAGCGTCGCTTCGAGCTGCTGGACCGTCGATACCTGGGTGTCGAGTTGCTGCTTCGGCACGGCGTCCTGCTCGACGAGCGCCTGGTAGCGTCGGAGGTCGACGCGCGCGTTGTTCAGCGTCGCCGCATCCCTGGCCAACTGCCCTTCCGCTTGTTCGAGCTGCACCTGGAAGGGACGCGGATCGATCTGGGCGAGGAGCTCTCCGGCGCGAACGAGCTGGCCTTCCTTGAACGCGACCGTCACCAGTTGGCCGTCCACCTGGGTTCTGACAGTCACCGTTCTGAGTGCCGTCACCGTGCCGAGTCCCGTGAGGTAAACCCCCTTGTCCGCAACGCGCGCGTGCGCCGCGACGACAGGAATCGATATCGCAGAAGACGCAGCTGGGCCGGACACATCCGCCCGGCCGGACGCGGCCTTCGAGAGCGCCGCCGAACCGACGAGCGCGGCACATGCCGCCCCCAGCGCCCACTTCCACCAACCTCGCGCGGACCAGCCAGTCATTCAGCCTCCGAGCGCCTGAACAGACTGAGGGTGCAACGGCATCGCCGGTCGTCCGTGCCACGCTCCACCACAGCAGTAGATGCCATCACAAATGCCTATCGGCCACGGCACTCGTCAGGTACTTCCTTCGCGACTTCGCGACTTCGCGATCTTCGTGACTCCGTCGTGGCAACGAAACACTCGTGGCCACTAGTAGAGGCGCGGCTGAGGAAAGCTCTGCTCGCTGAAGGCCGGCGTCACATACTCGTCCGCGATATAGATGCCGACGAGGTCCAGGACCAGGGCGCCCATCCAGATCGCGAGGAGCGCCGCGCCGACGACCGGAGACCAGCGGGGAAACACGATGGGCTTCATGCCCGCCGAAGGACGCAATCGAAGGGCCATATGGCGATCGAGATTTCGCGTGCTTCGCATGACGATTCGCGCCGCATCCGATTGGCGGTGAGCACTGATGCACAGGTCTGAGTGCGGTGGTGTGCAGGGTTGGAGACGCCCGATCGGCACTGGGGCGGAAATGCGTCGTGAGGCGCACAGTCGAGGCGGCATCGCGAGGGGAACGTGGCGTACTCCGGCGCGGAGCGGCTGAGCGCACACGCGAGGACGTGAACGGCCCCGGTCACGACGCTGTCTGGCACTCATCGACGCTGCCGCCAGAAAGTCTTTCACCGCGGAGTCCGCCGAGCACGCGGAGCCATATAGGCCTTGCTCTGCGCGCTCGGCGCCCTAGGCGGTGAGAAGCCTTTGGACGGTGAAACTGAAGGCGACGCGGCTCTGCCGCTTAGGTCGTTCCGAGGTACTGCACGTGCACGTACGTCCCCAGCCTGCTGTTGTAGGCCAGATACCAGCCGACGTGGTCCGGATCGTTGTAGATCACGACCTGATCGCTGTCCCACAGCCAGTCGCTGGCGTAGGTGACGTCAAATGGCGCTACGCTCCAAAAGAACCCGTTGAACCAGAAGCGTCCCGGCCCGCCGCCGCCGAGCCGAAACACATGGCCACGCCCGATGCCACCTGGAAAACGACCGTGCTCGAAGGGGTGAGCGAGGCGGTAATGGCCATCGTCACGACCCGAGCGATGGCCGATCCAATTGCCGTCCGAGTGCACGTGGGGCGCGTTCGGATGTCCAGCACCGTCACGGAACGAGTGGTTACTGTCATACGATTCAGGCCGCCCGCGAACCGCGCTGGGACCATGCTCGGGGACAGACCCTCCACCGAACATGTGGCCCGCACCGTCATGCGCGCCTGACACTTGGCCACCACCCGGATGGCCATCGTCTCCGCCCCGCTGCGCCAAGACGGGGACCGCACACATACACACCATTGCGACAAGCGCTCCGTACTCTTTCATATTCGCCTCCAGAAAGACTTTCGACACTGAAACGAATCGAAGGGCAAGCCGGGGGCCAATGCGGACGGTTGCGGGTGGAGCAGGCGTTTCGGCCAGTTTCGTCGCGGCTGACCAGACACGATGACGGACCGCCTGAGCTCCATTGTGCGCATCGGAACGCTGCTCTGCGGATTTCTGCGCAGGTCTCGGTGGACGTGCGCTCGCGCGCGGCGGACGTCGCGAGCGCTCGAATCTCGGGCCGGCCATCGATCGCCCCACTGCGGTGGCTGGCGGAACTCGGTTGGCCACGGAATTGCCCTCACCTCTACGATTGCCGCGACGCTATGCGAGCGCGATCAAGGAGTGTCAGTCATGCGAATCATCGTCGTCACACTTCTGCTGACGGCAGGCGCGACCGCAGGAATCGCCGCCCAGCAGGCCACCACCGCTCCGCCGCCACGCCAGGAGACGGATGTCCCGCAAGGCTTCTTGCCGGAACCGGCCATCGTGGGCCGCGCGGTTGACCTCGGAAGCCGTGTGTTCGGCGGCGGCACGTCCAGCAAGGACGGACTCTACCCAGACTTCGGCGACATGGTCACGGGCGCCGGATGGATCTCGGGAGGCCCGGGGTATCGACGGCACTTTTTCGACCGTCACCTGCTGGTGGACGGCTCGGCCGCCATTTCATGGCGGGCCTACAAGGACGCACAGGCACGAATCGAGCTGCCCGATCTCGCCAACGACCACCTGACGCTTGGCTTTCAGGTGAAATGGCAGGACCTGACCCAGGTGAACTACTTCGGTATCGGCCCGAGCTCCATCGAATCCCAGCAGAGCGAGTACCGCCTCAGGGAAACCGACGTTGCCGGCTACGGAATCATCCGCCCCAACCACTGGCTGTCAGTCGCCGGACGTTTCGGATGGATCAAGCAGCCACGCATCTCGTCATCTGTTGGTCCCTTCGATCAGAACTATCCGGAGACCAGTTTGGAGTTCCCTAGCGATCCCGGCATCGCCGAGCAGACCGCGCTTCTCCACGGCGGCGGCGCCGTGCAGGCTGATACCCGCGACTACCCCAGCCGTCCGACGCGAGGCGGCTTCTACCGCGTCGCGGCGCAGGCGTTTGCGGATCGCGAACTCCAGCAGTTCAGTTTTCGCCGCTACGAAGCCGAAGGCCTGCAGATTCTGCCGGTTCTCGGCGACCGGTGGGTGATCGCCGTTCACGGCTGGAGCGTGTTCTCCGACACCTCGACGGGCAATAGCGTGCCCTTCTACATGCTGCCGAGCCTCGGCGGCGGCAACACGCTGCGCGGCTATGACGACTATCGGTTCCACGATCGGAACATGCTCGTCGTCAACGTCGAATCGCGCTGGGCGCTCCTCAGCCATATCGATCTGGCGCTCTTCGGCGACGCCGGCAATGTCGCCGCGAGGGCCAGCGATCTGAACACCGATAAAACCTCGTACGGCGGCGGATTCCGTGTGCACGATCGTACGTCGACGCTCGCCCTGTTCGACATCGCCCGCAGCCGCGAGGGCTGGCAAGTGCTCTTCAGGCTGAGCGATCCGTTCCGGCTGGCGCGGCGGTCGCTGCGGGCATCGGTCATTCCCTTCGTCCCGTGACGCCGGCCGCGAGCCCTGTCAGGTCGATCGGAAGGCGAGATCGATGACCGCTCATCGCCGCGTCCAGTTTCTCGGTCTGATGATCTGCGGGATCGCCGCATCGCAGGGAATCGAGCTGTTGGTCAACCGGGTCCTCGGGCCGAACGCCGAAGAGATCCGGTGGATCAGCGAAGCTGCGCTGGCCCTCGGCTTCGTCGTCGTCACCTGGTTGTGGGTCAGGCTCCGCGAGACACAGATCGCGTTGACGGATCTCGAACGGCAGCAGATCGTGGCGGACACGCAGCTCACAGTGGCCGCCCGCGTGCAAACGTCACTCCTCCCGTCGCTGCCCGGCCCGACCCTGGGCATCAGCTGGTATGCCGCCGTGGAGCCGGCGGGCAAGGTGGGAGGCGACTACTACGACTTCCTGACGCTGTCCGACGGGCGCATGTGCGTCGTCCTCGGAGACGTCTCGGGCAAGGGCGTTGCGGCGGCGGTCTTCCTCGCGAACGTCAGGGCCACGCTGCGCGCGCTCGCGCGCGAGGCGACGAACCCACGGACGCTCGTGTCACACCTGTCGTCGGCTTTGCTGAACGACTCGACGAGCGGCTTCTACGTCACGTGCCTGGTTGCCATGGTCGATCCGCTCGCGCGCTCGATGGTCTACGTGAACGCAGGACACCCGGCTGGCGTGCTGTGGAGTCGGGGACAGGCACGGGGCCTGCGCGTGGGCGGCCCGCCGGCCGGCCTGTTGCGCGACGCGCAGTTCGATGAGGAGATGCTCACCTTCGGCGACGGCGATCTCGTGGTGTTCGTCTCCGACGGTGTCACCGAAGCGCTCGACGCCGACGGCGACGGCGGCGTCGGCACCATCGCCGCACAGATCGCGAAGGCCGAAAGGCCGACGCCGGAGCTCGTCTGCGCACAGCTTCTGCTCGCCGCCAGCGAGGGATCCGGTCCGGGTGGCGTCGAGGGATGGATGGACGATCGCACGGCCGTCGTCTTCGGGGTGGTCCCCTGCTGACGACGTGGATCTTCGAACAGACGCGACCGTACGGTGGACTCACCCATCGCCGCCGGTGACCAAGGAAAGGCATGCAGCCCATGACCATCGACTCTCGCTCGTGGTGGAGTCAGCTCTTTCGCGCGGCCAGAACGGTGTTCTGGATGGCCATCGTCCTCCTCGTGCTGCGGCAGCTCTGGGAACCCGCGCGCGTCGCGGCCGCGCGCGAGGCGGCGCTCGACGCTTTTCAGCAGGAGCGGCACTCCCGCGTCATCGCGATGATTCATCGACAGGAAACCGTCAGCATATTCGGCGTCCCGGTATCATCGTCGATCGACATCGAGGACTCCGAGGCGATCCTGCGAGCGATCCGATCGACGCCACCGGAACAGCCGATCGATCTCATCCTGCACACACCCGGCGGCCTCGTGCTTGCGGCCGAGCAGATCGCCCACGCACTGGTCGAACGGCGGGGCAAGGTCACAGTCTTCGTCCCGCATTATGCGATGAGCGGTGGAACGCTCCTGGCGCTCACCGCAGATGAAGTGGTGATGGATCCCAACGCGGTGCTGGGGCCTGTGGACCCGCAGATCGGCGACCTGCCCGCGGCGTCGATCGTGAAGCTGCTCGACCTGAAGCCCCGGGCCCAGATCAGCGACGAGATGCTCATCCTCGCTGATATCTCGATCAAGGCTCGGACGCAGGTGGCGTCTTTCGTTGCCGCGGTCGTGTCGAAGCACCAGCCAAAGGAGCGGGCCATCGCGCTGGCGAATGCGCTCAGCGAAGGACGCTGGACGCACGATTTCCCGATCACGGTGGAAGCCGCACAGGCGCTCGGCCTGCCTGTGTCCACCAACATGCCGCCCCAGGTCTACGCGCTGATGGACCTCTATCCGCAGGCGGGAGAGGAACGCCCATCGGTGATCTACGTGCCCCTGAAGCGGACACCCTCGGACGGACATCGAGACGAACAGGCTTCGGGAAGTGAGTGAAGGAAAGTGAGATCGTACCGCCAGCTCCGAGTATGGTTCGAACACTCGATCATCGGGCCCTGGACATGACCACAGCGCACGCTGACTCAGAGTCGCCTCCGCGTTCATCCGGCTTGACGACGGTCGAAGCCACAGGCCGTCTGGCCGCCTGCGGTCCGAACGAGCCGGCGCCAGCGCGGCGCCTCTCGGCCCTGATCGAGATCGGGTGGCTGTTCGCCAATCCGCTGGTCCTCATACTCCTCGTCGCGAGCGCGGTGTCCGGCTGGCTCGGCGAAGACGTCGATGCGGGGATCATCGTCACGATCATCCTGCTGAGCGTGAGCATCAATTTCTGGCAGTCGTATCGTTCGGAGCGGGCGGCCGAACGACTGCGCGCGTCGGTGGCGTCGACCGCCACCGTGCTCCGTGACGGCACCTGGCAGGAGATCCCGCTCCGACAGGTCGTCCCTGGAGATGTCGTGCGGCTGTCGGCCGGGGATCTCGTGCCCGCAGATGCACGTCTGCTGGACTCGCGCGACCTCTCGGTTCAGCAATCGATGCTGACGGGCGAATCGCTGCCGGCGGACAAGATGGCGGGTGCCGACGAGGCGCATGGAGCGACGGGACCGGATGCGCCGGATCTCGTCTTCCTCGGCACGTCGGTCGTCAGCGGAGTGGCGACGGCGATCGCGACGGCGACCGGGCCCAGGACGCTGTTCGGGGACATCGCCACGCGCCTCGGCACCCGCGTCCCCGAGACCGAGTTCGAAAGCGGCTTGCGCCGCTTCAGCCTGCTGATCCTGCGGACGACCACCGCGCTGGTGCTGTTCATCCTGCTGATGGGCATCGTCGTCAAGCACAACGCACTTGAATCGCTGCTCTTCGCCGTCGCCTTGGGGGTTGGGCTGACGCCGGAGTTCCTCCCGATGATCGCCACGGTCACGCTCACGCAGGGCGCGCTGCAGATGGCTCGAGACCAAGTCATCGTCAAGCACCTTCCTGCGATTCAGAACCTCGGCAGCATCGATATCCTGTGCAGCGACAAGACCGGAACGCTGACGACCGGCGTGATGCACCTCGATCAGTCGCTGGATCCTATGGGTGCCGCCTCGCCGCGGCCGCTGGCGCTGGCCTGGCTCAATAGCCGTTTTCAGACCGGCATCCGCAGCCCGCTGGACGCGGCGATTCTTCAAACGGCGGCGCCCGATGCGCCGGCCTGCACACAAGTTGACGAAATCCCGTTCGACTTCGAACGGCGCCGGCTGTCGGTTGTCGTGAGCACGCCGGATGACGCGCGGCAGCGACTGCTGATCACCAAGGGCGCGCCGGAGTCCGTGCTCGCGATCTGCGAGGCCGTGGAAGTCGGCGGCCAGGTCAACCCGTTCGATGCGGCCGCCAGAGAGACCGCCACCGGGCTGTACAGTCAACTGAGCGCCGACGGCCGGCGCGTATTGGCGGTCGCCTACCGCCGGCTCGGGATGCGCGACGCCTACTCACGAGACGACGAGTCGCATCTGGTCCTGGCTGGCTTCATCAGCTTCGCGGATCCCATCCTGGACGACGTCGCCAAAGTGCTCGAGGAACTGCGCCGCGACGGTGTCAGCGTGAAGATCGTCACCGGGGACAATCCCATCGTCGCCCGGCACGTCTGCCGGAGCATTGGACTCGGCGAAGAACAGGTCGTCACCGGCGACGACATCGAGGCATTGGACGACGGCGCGCTTGGCCACGTCGCAGAACAGAGCGCAATCTTCGCGCGGGTATCGCCGGCGCAAAAGAACCGGATCATCCTCGCGTTGAAGCGCCGCGGCCACGTCGTCGGGTTCATGGGTGACGGCATCAACGACGCGCCGTCGCTCCATACTGCCGACGTCGGCATTTCCGTCATGGGCGCGGCCGACGTGGCGCGGGAGGCCGCGGCCGTGATTCTCGGTGAGCGCAGCCTGCGCGTGCTGCACCGTGGGATCCTCGCCGGGCGTCGGGCCTCGGGCAACATGATGAAGTACCTGCTGATGGGCACCAGCTCGAACTTCGGCAACGTGTTCAGCATGGCGGCGGCGTCGGTCTTCCTCCCGTTCCTGCCGATGCTGCCCACCCAGATCCTCCTGAACAACTTTCTCTACGACCTCGCGCAGATCACTATTCCCACCGACAACGTCGACGAGAGCTATCTGCGCCTTCCCCAACGCTGGAACATGCATGTGATTCGCGATTTCATGCTGTTCATCGGCCCGATCAGCTCGCTGTTCGACTTTCTCACCTTCTATGTTCTGCTGCGCGTCTTTCACGCAGGCGAGGTGTTGTTCCACTCCGGCTGGTTCGCCGAGTCCCTGGTCACCCAGACCCTGGTGCTCTTCGTGATCCGCACGATGGGCAACCCCTTTCGGAGCAGGCCGAGTCGAGCGCTGACCATCACGACACTCGCCATTACTGGAATCGGCGTCGGCCTCCCGTGGACGCCGCTGGCGGGCGCGCTGGGGTTCACGCCGTTGCCGGGGGCGTACGTCGTGTTCCTGGTGGCAGCCTCGGCGGCCTACCTCGCGCTGGTCCACGTAGCGAAGATGCGGCTGGTCCGCCGCCACGAACCTTGACAAGACTTCATCTGGAGCTCAGGGATTCCTCATCTGGGAGTTCTGGAGCGACCTGGGCGACCCAGGCATTCACCTCTGGTCTCACCTCGGGGAGGTTCATACACAGGGGCTCGTGGAACACCTGCCCCTCGACGGATAGCGCGGTCAGAAGCGCTGCGATGATCATCGGTCACGTAGATGGATCGGACGTCCCCCTGGGCCAGTGCTGGTCTAGCTCCTGAAGGGCAAGGAAGGTGCCGGTTGCAGGGATCGCAATGGCGGCTGTTTCTGCATGGCTCGCTCAGCCCACCGCTGAACGATGGGCAGGTGTGTGTGTCGCTGCGCACCACCGGGCCACCGCGGCTATACGGGAGCATCGTCTCCACGCCTGCGTGACGCGCGGCATGTTCGCTGCTTGCATAGGCAATCAGGTCGTCAGGCGACGCGCAATCTTGTGGATGGAGCGCTGGGAGGTGAGGTTTCAGTGGCGAACAGGTCGACGATCGGTCCCCCATCGGCGGATGCGGCGCGCGGCCCGGGGCCGTCGCAAGACCGCGCCGCCCAGCCACGGCCGATGCCGCCCAGATGGTGGGTCATGTTCCTCGTCATGCTCATGGCGAACTGGCTCCTCATGCGGGCCTTTTACCCGGTGGCGAGCTCCGTCGAGGTCTCCTACACGTTCTTTACCGGGCAGGTGAGCGCCGACAATGTGGCCGACGTGATCAGCCAGGGGGACGTCATTCAGGGAAGCTTCAAGAAAGCCGTCAACTATCCCGTCGTCGCTCCGACGATGCGCGATGTGACTCACTTCAGTACGGTCCGGCCCGCGTTTGCCACGTCCAATCTCGAACAGTTGCTCGAGGACCACGCGGTCATCATCAATGCCCGGCCGCTCAATGAAGGTCAGCCAACATGGTGGGAAAACCTCATGTACGGTTTCGGCCCAACGGTGCTCCTGGTCGGCGGCTTTATCTGGCTGAGTCGAAGGGCGAGTGCAGGGGCTGGCGTCTTCAACCTGGGCCAGAGTCGGGCGAAGCGGTACCACGCGGGCACCGAGCGAGTCACCTTCGATGATGTGGCCGGCATCGAGGATGCCAAGGGAGAGCTAGTGGAAGTGGTCGACTTCCTGCAGCATCCAGCAAAATACCAGCGGCTCGGCGGAACGGTGCCCAAGGGGGTGCTGCTGGTCGGGCTCCCGGGTACCGGCAAAACGCTCCTGGCACGCGCGGTAGCCGGTCAGGCCGGCGTGCCGTTCTTCAGCCTCAGCGCGTCGGAGTTCATTGAAATGATCGTCGGTGTGGGAGCCGCGCGGGTACGCGATCTATTCAAACAGGCGCGTGAGGCGGCACCCGCCATCATCTTCATCGATGAGCTCGACGCCATAGGCCGCGCACGCGGTGGAGGCATCAGCATGGGCGGCCACGACGAGCGCGAACAGACCCTGAATCAAATCCTCACGGAGATGGACGGGTTCGATTCGCGGCAAGGCGTCATCGTCCTGGCGGCCACCAATCGTGCGGAGGTGCTCGATCCGGCGTTGCTGCGACCCGGCCGCTTCGACCGCCGCGTGATCGTTCACCCACCAGATCGGCTCGGCCGTTCGGCCATCCTGAAAGTGCATACGAAGCACGTCCCGCTGGCAGCGGACGTGGACCTGGATCTGATCGCCGCCGAGACCCCTGGCCTGGTTGGAGCCGACTTGCGGAACCTCGTGAACGAGGCGGCATTGCTGGCGGCAAGAAAGGAACGAGACCAGGTGCAGCGGGACGACTTCGCCGAGGCGCTGGAGAAGATCAGTCTCGGTCCCGCGCGTCACGTGTTGCTCAACCCAATCGAGCGGCAGCGCACCGCGTATCATGAAAGCGGCCACGCCCTGCTCGGCCTACTCGTGCCCGGCAGCGATCCGGTGCACCGGGTAACGATCGTCCCGCGCGGGATGTCACTCGGCGCGACCTATCAGCTGCCGATCGACGATAGGACCAATTACAGCGAGTTGTATCTGCGCGCCCGCATCATCAGTGCGCTCGGCGGCCGAGCGGCGGAGAAGCTGGTCTACGGCATGGTCACGAGCGGCGCGGAGAGCGATCTGCAGCAGGTCAGTGAGATCGCACGGCAGATGGTCGTCCGGTGGGGTATGAGCGACAAGCTCGGCCCCATGAGCCTCGTGGCGTCGGACGACGCGGGTCTTCGCCCGACCCAGTCGCCCAGCGAAGCGACAGCGGAGTTGATCGACTTGGAAATGCGCGGAATCGTGGAGGGATGCTACACCGAGGCGGTGCGCTTGCTGTCCACCCATCGTCAGCAGCTTGACGCGCTCGCGTCGGCCCTACTCCATGCGGAGTCGCTCGATGAGCTGGACATTCTCCGCGCGACCGGCCTCCAATCCCGGGCGCAGCTTGACGCGGGCTGACGCCGACGACTCGCTTCTGTGCTCGAGATCCTCCGTCATCTCGAGAGCGTGTCGAACTCCGGACCAGGGACGATTTCGCCTGCGTCGTAGGCCTTGCAGTAGGCCGACCATTGCTGCAGGGTGCGCTCGCTGCACTGCGACGCCAGCCCCGGGAGGGCCCGCTGCCATTTCGAGCCCGCGACGTAGCGCTGCAGGTCATCCACCGCGCAGGCGCCATAGCGGTAGCAGCCGCGCAGCTGCGCCCACGCGGTGGCCGCTGCCATACTCTCAACCGCCAGCTCGAGCCGCCCGATGCGGCCGTTCCATCGCGCGAGATCCAAGCGGTCCGTCATCGGCTGCAGCTCTTTGAGGACGTATGACTTCTCGCCAATCGTCACGGCGTGCAGCAGCGCCGGTGAAATCGCCTGCGCGATGCGCTGCGTCGTGACGATGCGCTGAGCCTCGCTGTCCCATCGAGGGTGGCGCCGCGCGGATGCCAAGGCGAGCGCTGATGGGATGGCGCGTTTCAGATCGAGCAGATAGTTGCCGTGCGGCGAGCCCTTGCCTTCCACCAGCAGCACGTAACGCTCGAGCCCCAGGCTTCCCTTGCCGGCGACACGCCGCGCCGCGTCGAGCAGACGGTAGAAGCGTGGTTCGCCGCGCGCCGCGCCGAAGCGCTCCATGACGGACGTGAGCCGGCCACGCTCCTCCTTCGCGATGGGCAGCGCCCGCTGGTTCAGGCGCAGCCGGCGGCCCGCGCCGGTGCGGACGGTGCGAGCCTTCAGCAGCTGGCGACGCGTGCGCTTGATGACGCCGCCGAGCAGGTTACGCACCATGCCTTGTGCCGTCGAGCGCTCGAGCCAGCGGGCCTTGCCGTCCAGGATCGACTGCCGGTAGCGGTCGAGAAACAGGCTGCCGAGCCCCTCCGCCTGCCGAGTGGACAGGCGAAGGTAGCTGGCGGCGACATGAATGCTGCTGACGAACCGCAGCAGGTCGAGCGTGAAGGGCGCCAGCGCTGCCTCGTCAAAGTCATTGAGATCGAAATAGGCGAGCCGGTTGTCGCCCCGGTACGCTCCAAAGTTCTCTAGGTGCAGGTCGCCGCACACGAGCAGCGCGGGAGCGGCCGCGAGCACGGCGTTGCGCGGCAGGTTGCGATAAAAGAGGTGGCAGGTGCCGCGGTAGAATGCGAACGGATCGGCGCGCAGCAATCGGAATTTGCGCCGCAAGCGCTCGGGCTCGCGACCGCGGTTGTCGTCGAGGATTGTTTGTACAACGCTCGGAGCCATCACCACTACTCGAAGGATGGACTATGGACGCCTCGGGAGGACTGGACGCCATTCATGTCACCGGCTTGATCGCCGCACTCGTGCTTGGGCGCATCATCGGTCTGGAACGTCAGTTTCGCAAACATCCCGGAGGACTCCATACGACCGCGCTGGTTGCGTTGGGATCGGCGGCGTATGTGATTGCGGGCGTGCTGGTCGGCGACGCCTCGGGCCCGGCGCGCGTCGCGGGCCAAGTCGTGACCGGCGTGGGGTTCCTCTGCGCCGGCGTGATCATGCATCACGGAGTCACCGTACGCGGCATCAACACTGCGGCGACCATTTGGTGCGCTTCGGCCGTGGGAGTTCTCGCGGGACTGGGACTCATCGCATGGGCCGTGTTGGTCGCATTCCTCGTCGTGCTCGCCAACGTCCTGTTGCATGTTTGCGAGCATCTCCTGTTCGGCCCCAGCGAGGACTCGGTGCCACGCTGACCGGACGGGGAGTGCGTCAGGAGGCGATCGAGCACGATGGACCGGCGCCCTGTGGAGTCCCGGACCATCGTCGTCAGCTCGGCTTTCGGATCATTTGCGCCCGCTCGTCCCCTGCACGTCGCGTGCGAGGGCGGTGACAAAGGCCTGCGCGGCCTGCGGCACAGCGACCCGACCGTCGACGATGTTTCGAGCGGTGGCCGGACCGTAGGCTCTCGCGTCGGCCTCGGTGTCGGGTCGCAGCACGCCGCCTGACAGATCGATGCCGGCAAACAGACCGTGCGAGCGCGAGTACGACAGGAGCTCCGCGTTCAGTTGCGCGTCCGTGGCGGCAGCACCCGACCGGCCGACGGGCCCCGCCGCGATGGAAGCGTCAGCGCCGAGCGTCACCTTGTCCTGCAGCAGCTTGTCGACCCCCCGCGAGTTCATCACCAGCAGCACGAGATCGACCTCTTGCGCTCCGATCTGCAGCCCCAGGCTCCCCTTCGCCAGATTCATGAAGACTGGCGCGCTCCATCGACGGCCGGCGGCACCGGACGCACGACAGCTCATGACACCCGACCCGAACTCTCCGCCCACGATGAACGCGGCCTTCTTGACCGACGGAATCACGAGCACGCACTCCGCCTTGTCCCAGAGGGCCTCGGGGATGCCTCTGTCTGGAGCGTTGCGCAGCTCCGCCAGCACGGCGGCCGATTCGCTGAGCCGCTTCATGTCGTCCTTCTTCAACGCGGCGAAAGCCGAGCTCGCCATGAGACACACACCGACGCAGATTGTCAGCTTCTTCATCATTTGAGACCTCCATTCGACTTGAGACGACTGTCAGGGATCTTTGCGAAGTCGGCCGGCAGCTGGTCGCTGGCGATGAACTGCCAGGGGCCCTCCGGCCTCCACGAACGAAACCATCGTCCGGACGCCAGCAGGTGGAGCTCCTGATCGGTTGGTTCCCTGACAAAGCACATCTACAGGTCTGTCTGGAGCGCAAGGACGGTGCCGGCTCGGTTCGGTCGAAACACGACCCCTCGGCACAACGCGATCGAGCGCCCTGCGTAGAAACACTCACCTGTGTACCGGAGCAGCGCAACGGCAGGCGGCAATGCTGAGCACACAAAGGCTGGAGACGACGACCGGTTCGCGGTTACCCGCGACCCGGCCGTCGTCCTTTGAGGGTGGGAACGACAAGGGGAGTCTTAGGCTCGCTGGACAGCGGCCGTGACACCACTTCGAACGCAAATCGCACGCCAGCGGCGATTGAGCGGTTGCGGGCTGCCGAGGCGCACTGTTGCGCGCAGGTGCGCAGACAGAGGTTCGGTAGATACGCACTGGACAAGCGTGATGCGCGGCCGACGATCACACGATCTCCCCGCGTGCGATTCCCGGTACAAGGGTTGCTCGCCAACATCTCGCAAGGGGCACCAACGATGTCGCAGCAAATGGTCGGCGTTGTCATCACACTCTGCTCACCGACGCGGACCTGCGCGAGCGGTTCGTCCTCGATCCGATCGCGGCTCTCGCTGCCCTGAACGTGCGCGGCGTTGAGCTGACGAGTGACGAGATCGAGGCCTTCGTACGAACCGACGCCCGGTTGTGGTTCTGGACCAGCGATCTCTTCTACGCTCGCGTCCATTGAGCTGGTTGTGTGGCGCCTTCAGCATCAGAGGCGGAGCCTCCCAAGGAATCGAACGAGTTAAGGACGGTGGTCGCGCCGGCTTCGAGGAATTCCTGGGTGTCAAGCGCTGCGGCAAGCGCGGAAGAGTCGCGAGGGGCCGCACGCCGACGCACGACCTGCCGCTATGGCCTCGGCCACGTGGGCCGAAGGCTTTTTTTGAAGAGGAACCGAGACCTGGCTATTCGCGCCTCCGTGGCGTTTCCGCAGTGACGCGGCCGGCGGCGGCCAGTATCAGGTCGGCGATCTCTACCGGCTGCGACACGAGGGACAGATCGCCCGCCTCCAGCTCGAGCGTCGCTGCCTTCATGCGATCAGCGAAAAAGCGCTCCAGGTCAGGCGAGATCGTTTTATGCTGTCGCGACACTGCGTACCAGCTTGGCTTCGTCCGCCATCCGGCGGCTGCTGTGCGCTCGTGGTGGCTCTGCGATTTGGGCGTGCGCCATGATTGCGCCGTGGTTCCTCGCAGGTGCGCCGACGTTTCTGAAGCGTCCGCTCGGCAGGATGCGCGCCGCCGGTGCGTGAGCAACGACTACGCCGACGTTGTCCCGTGTTCCGCGGCACCGGGGTCCCCGCTGTCGCGTTGGCTTGGCGACTGACGCCGTGCGTGGTGCCCGTCGTGTGGGTCCTGATCTGGTTGTGCATGCAGCGGCCGCACTCGGTTTGGGAGCTCCCGGTGCGCCACTGATCAGGTTGCGTACGGCTTGCCTCGCGCTGCTGCGATCTGCCACGATTTGCACACCTGCTCATGACAATCGCTCAATACATTCAGCTATTTCGCTCGCTTGAAAACTCTCTTAATCTGCGGGTTCTCGGTTCGATTCCGAGGCGGCTCACCAGCCTTCGCTCGCCTTCGGCGAGCTACGGCTGGCTTCGCCAGGTGTAGCGAGTCTCCCTCACGCGAAGGCTGATCCGCCGTAGCTCGCTGGATGGCACGCGAGCGGAGGCGGACCTCACCGCTCGATGAGAGCTACGGCTGGCTTCGCCAGCCGTAGGCGACTCACTAGTAGGCGAAAGCTGTCCTCGCAACCAGCGCTCCCAGAGCAGCCTCCCAAGAAACTAGCCCGTTTGTTGGGCCAGTTTCTGACACGATGTGTCGCGACGGTCACGTCGTGTGAGGCCGCTACCGATTCGCACGATCTGCGCGACCTCCTGCCGAGTGCCTGCGCCACTGCTACCTGGGAGCAATGGCTCGCGAATCGTCGGCACCAGGCTCTTCTCCCAAAGCAGAGAGTACCGTGCGCCAGAGCGCGGGAACCCTCCAGTATCCCGTGTGCCCACCCGGGCCGAGGTCATGTTCTTGAACACCTAGCCGGCGCTGACTGGCGCCGATGTAGTCTCCTGTGCGGGAGAAGTTGAGCCATGATCGAGGCTGTGCAAATGCGCCTTGGGGCGCACGCGCCTCCGGCGTGCTTCCCAGGAACCTCTCATACAGCGACGCGAGCGGCGAGCCGGCAGTAATCAAGCGAGCGCGATCAGAGCGCGCCGGTTGCTGCCCGAGCGCGTCAAGCGCAATGACGGTTCCCTGGCTATGCGCGGCAACCACAACGGGAGCATCGTTCAAGGAGCACGCGTACTCGAACGCCAGACGAAAGCGTGATTGCAGAATCGATGCCGTTGAGATCGAGGGGTGAGCCGTCGCGTACAGGACAACGTCAACCAGGATTCCCGCCACGATCGCGAGTGGCCCGATCAAGAGGGGCAAGTACGGCACGACGCGCAGCGCCGACAGCGTGTAGATCTGCGCCGTTGTCAGTTGCATTTGCGTCTGCCAATCTGCTGCCGCCAGCACGACATACAGCACGCACAACGCCAGATACGCAACGGCGGCGGCTGACAACACCGTCTTGACGCCGGTACGTGCCAGTTCGCCAGCGTTTCGACCGGCTCGCGCTGCTCCCAATCTGATTGTCCTCCAGTAGGCCAGCGCCACCATGAGGCAACCGAGCGCGATGAGCGCCACCAGGCCCGCGAACGTAAACTCGACGAGCGCCAAGTCGTATCCAAGCCCACTCAGTGCTGTCGAGTAGTGACTGTGCCAGGAGCTGAGATTCTCTGTCGGAGCCATCGCGGCAGCGGCAGCAAGAGCCAGAACCCACACAACCGCACCTATGGCGGACAGAATGAACAATGGAAAGTAGAACAGCGCGACGGCTGCGACCCGCCGATCGCTTGTGCCCGACCTCCGTAACGTGCCAGTCAGAACAATCGCGAAGAGCAGGGCGCCAGCCGCGGCCTGGCTGGCGACGTAGACCGTCGCTGCCATCTGTACGTAGGCGACGTGGGACAGGCCTGTCGTTGCTGCTCCGATCGCCGACAACAGCATGCCCAGCGACCAGATGAAGCCCGTTCGAAAGGCAGCACTGTATCGCGAGAGGTGCACGGTCAGGGCGAAGACATAGAGCGCTCCGCCTGCGCCGAATGCGGCACAGCCCATCGGACTCGGCGCCGTGGTCATGCAGAGCATGGCGACTATTGGCGGGTAGATACAGAAGGCCAACGCACCTTCGATACAGTATCGATACAGGGTGGCCAGCGCCGGCGGAACGATTGTCATGTCACTGGCGACGTGCAGCATCCCAAGCACGACTCGAATGTAGTGATCCAGGACGCTCAGCGCATTGCGGGTAGGCCGGGCAACGTCCGACCAGTTGACCTCAATCACGCTTCCGATCTGCGGGTGATTCAGGCGCACTGCTGGAAAGGACTGCCCACCGACGACGATGTCCCGGCGCTCGCCGACCACGCCCGATTCGTCGAGACCTTGACTGATTTCGAGAAGGCTGGCGCCTGGAGCCGAGTCTCCGACGCCGTGGATGACCAACAAAGTGGAGAGCTTCACCGGGCCTCATTGTGTGTCGGTGGCCTGGGCTGAGCCAAGCGGATCAGCCCGGTTCATTTATCGACTGCCAATACCAATATTGATAATCAATAAATATATTCTCGATGACCTCGCCGACGCTCAGATCCTCGAGATTCTCGATCATAGTGGCCACAGGCAGACGGGTACCCCTTGAACACCCACGCGCCGCCGACCCTGTCTGGGATGCTCTCGACCGCCGGGCACCGGGACCAGTCAAGCGCTGCCATGGGTCGACCTCCTTCAGCCTCCAGCTTAAGGGATGTCGTTCCGGCCGTCACGTGGGTTCACGCCGTCCCTCGAAGTCGCTCCACCCGACGCAGCCAGCCCCTGATCTGGTTCCAACTGGCGAAGGTTTGGCTCACCACTTTCCGCTTCAAAGCACTCAAACACCCGCAGTCGGCGAGTGCTCAACGGCAAGAATCGAACCGCCCGGTTGTGGCGCTCTGATCGAGACGATCGCACTAAGGCAGGTCATCCTGGAGTAGCTCGCGCCAGAATGCACAGCGTTGCGTCGCAAAGGCGACGGGGGCAACGAAGCCTGATCCTCACACTCCAGCGCCGCGCGGTTACTGCGCCATCGCCGCAATCATCCCCTGGCGCGTGTAGTCCATCGGAACGATCCGGTAGCGATACACCGTCGCGTGCTGCCCGACCACGTATCCGTGCTGCGCATCGGGAAACGTCACCGCCTGGGCGCGCGCCGGCAGGGCGAAGGGCCTGGAGGTGAAGTTGCGTCCTCCGTTGAAGGAGTAGCCGATGCCGCCGTCTTCACCCATCGCGACGATGATCTTGCCCTCGCCGACGCCGTGACGCCGGGCCAGAGCCGCTGCTTGACAGACCTCGTCCAGGTTGTGCCTCCATCGCCGGTCCAGTGGACCTCCTCGCCTTTGTCCAGCACGACGATCCCGTCTTTCTCGGTCCAGAACCTGACGTCGGTGATGTTTCGCGTGGCTTCCGGAATCACCGACATGGTCCATGTCTGTCCCCCGTCGATCGTGCTGCCGAACGCGGCCACGTACTTTGCCATCCCGAGGGTTGCTCCTCCCCCGCGAACCCCACGGTCGGTGAGAGAAAGTGTGCCGCATGCAATAGGCACGGCAGCTGTCGCGGTAGCCCGCCGACGCTGGTGTCGACGCTGCAGTGCCCCTCGGGCGTCCAGCTCCTGCCGCCGTCATTGCTGCGCCGCTGCGTCGCCTGGGGGGAATTCTCGAATTCCAGCCCGTTCTGCGGGCTCAGGAACCACATGCCGTGTGACGTACCACTGACCGTGGATAGCTCGGCCCAGGTGCTTCCATTCGTGGTGCCCAGGATTTTGCCGCGCCTGGTCATCGCCCAGCCGTGTGTCGCGTCGAGGAAGAACACCTTCGACAGGTCGTCGTCCGTCGCGTCCTCCGGGTCTCCGCCAAGCTGCACCTGCCATTTGGTCCCGCCGTCGGTCGTGAACAGAATGGTCGACTTGTCTCCGACGGCCCAGCAGGTCTCCGGCCCGACGCACGCAACCGCATTCAGGTTGATGTCCTTGTTGAACGGTACCGGCTCCCAGATTGCCTTGAACTTCGCTGCAGCAGCCGCTCCGGCCGGCTTGACCGGCGGTTTGGGGGGGGGACTTGCGCCGTCGCGGTCACGACGGCGAGGACAGAACACGCGATCGTTGCTTTGATCTTCATTGCGCCCCCTCAGCAGGAAATTGGTGAGGCAGGCCACCACGGGCCTCCTCGCACAGGGAGTGTACTTCCGACATGTGATTCCGACCGCTCGCTTTTTTATGCGCCCGCGTGAGCCGGATTCGTTATCCCAGACTTGAAACCTCCTTCGCATCTTGCTCGACGAGGTGTCGGCCTAAGCCATGGATCAGGTTGCGTACAGCTTGCGTCGCGTTGCTGCGATCTGCCACGTTTTGCAAACCTGCTCGTGACAATCGCTCAATACATTCAGCTATTTCGATCGCTTGAGACGCCTCTTAATCTGCGGGTTCTCGGTTCGATTCCGAGGCGGCTCATATCCCCTCAATCAATCAGTTACAACGAACGCATTTGGCGCCCAGAAAACAATCTGCGGGTTGTGCGCAGATCTCCAATCTGCGTGTCGTGATTCCAATCTCCGCGAACGTCTTCTCTCTCAGGCAGATCCCATCAATCGGCGACACGTCGTTCGAACTCGCCACGGCAACCGGACGCAACCCAGGCGCAACCAGAGCAGTTCAGAAGTCCGTGTGTCCGACTGCACGTTGAAAGCGGGACGTGACAAGCACGGCCGGGCTGTGGCACGCTGGCGGCCTCGGATTCGTCACATCGCGTCACGAGTTGCAGTCCAAACCTCGTCAACCTCGATTCGAGGTCTCACTATGACCGCTCGAACGGCCGTCGGTATCTTGGCCACCCTTGCCCTCACGGCGATGGCTCCAACGCATGCGCAAACACCGCCCGTGCTCGCCCAGCAGCCGACGGTGAGCGCCACCGAAATCGCGTTCGTGTTCGCCGGCGATTTGTGGAGCGTGCCGCGAGCCGGCGGTGAGGCCAGGCGGCTCACAACGGGCGCGGGCGTCGAGTCGAACCCGCTGTTCTCGCCAGACGGGAAGTGGATCGCCTTCACCGGCCAGTACGACGGCAACGTGGACGTGTTCGTGATGCCGTCACAAGGCGGCGTGCCCAGGCGCCTGACGTGGCACCCCGACGCGGACGGCACGCTGGGCTGGACGCGCGACGGCAAGAAGATTCTTTTCTCCTCGACGCGTAACAGCCATTCGCGTTTCCGTGAGCTGTACCTGGTCGGCCTCGACGGTGGACTCGAGGAAAAGCTGCCACTGCCGATGGGGCACGAGGGAGTCTTTTCGCCGAACGGCGATCGCCTCGCCTACGTTCCGCTGTCGCGAGCCTTCACCGCCTGGAAGCGCTACCGCGGCGGACAGGCCACGCCGATCTGGATCGCCTCGCTCTCCGACAGCGCGATCGAGAAGATCCCGCGCGACACCTCCAATGACTACTCACCCATGTGGGTCGGTGACAAGGTCTACTTCCTGAGCGACCGCAGCGAGCCGGTGACGCTCTACGCATACGACACCAAGACGAAACAGGTGACCCAGGCGGTTCGCAATACCGGCATGGATTTCAAGTCGGCTTCCGCCGGCCCCGGGGCCATCGTCATCGAGCAGTTCGGCCGGCTTCAGCTCTTCGACCTGGCGAGCAGCCGGCTCTCGCCGATCAACGTCACGATCGCCGGCGACATCTCGGAGCTGCGATCGAAGTATGTCAACGTCTCGCGGCGGCTCGCCAACGCGCACATTTCGCCGACTGGCGTGCGGGCCGTCTTCGAGGCGCGCGGCGAAATCCTGACCGTTCCGGCCGACAAGGGTGATACCCGAAACCTGACGTCGACGCCCGGCGTCATGGAACGCGATCCGGCCTGGTCGCCCGACGGCCAATGGATTGCCTATTTCTCCGACGACACTGGCGAGTACGAACTGCGCGTTCGGGATTCGATGGGGCGCAACGAACCGAAGAAGATTCGGCTCGAGCAGAAACCGACGTTCTACTTGATGCCCATCTGGTCGCCCGACAGTAAGAAGATCGCCTACCTCGACGCGCACTTGAACACATGGTACGTAGACATCGAGGCGCAGAAACCGGTCAAAGTGGACAAGGACCGGTTTCTGTTCAGCCCTGGACAGCGTGTGCCAACCTGGTCGCCCGACAGCAAGTGGATCGCCTACTCGAAACGGCTGCCGAATTACCTGAGCACGATATTCGTCCACTCGCTGACCGACGGCCGCAGCCACCAGCTCACGGACGGGTTGAGCGACGCGCGCTACGCGGTCTTCGACAAGGACGGCAAGTACCTGTACTTCACGGCCAGCACCGATTCCGGGCCGTCGCTCGAGCCTGACATTCGATCCGCCAGCCGGTCGGCGACGCGCAGCGTCTACGTCGCGGTTCTCTCGAAGGCCGATCCGTCGCCGTTTGCGCCCGAGAGTGACGAGGAGCGCGCCGCCAGACCCGGCGCAGACAAGCCGGCGACAGCAGACGAGAAAAAACCCGATACCGCCGGGGAGGAACCGGCGAAGCCGACCCCGCCAGCCGGTGCGTCACGGGTGCCGGACGTCACGATTGACTTCGACAAGATCGGCCAGCGCATTCTCGCGATGCCGATGCCGGCGCGCAGCTACACCGGACTCCAGGTTGCCAAGGCGGGGACCTTGCTGGCGCTGGAAGCGCCCGCGCCCGGTTCCGGCGTCACCGGAACGACGGTGCACCGCTACGATCTGCGACAGCGGCGCGGCGATGTTCTCGTATCGGGCGTGCGATTTTTCGAGGTCTCGGCCAACGGCGAAAAGATCCTGACCGCGCAGGACAATCGCTGGACGATTCAGAACGTTAGGCCGCTTCCGCCTGCGGCCGGCAGTCCTGCGGCAACTCCGCCAGCGTCCGGCGGTCCCGGTTCCTTCACACTGCGCACCGACGACACCGAAGTCCGGTCGGATCCGACGCTCGAGTGGAAGCAGATGTATCACGACGCGTGGCGGATCCAGCGCGAGTTCTTCTACGATCCGAACCTGCACGGCCTCGACCTCCAGGCCGCGATCAAGCGCTATGAGCCGTACCTCGCCTCCGTCCAGTCTCGCCGCGACCTGAACTACGTCTTCGCCGACATGATGGGCGAGATTACCGTCGGCCATCTCAACGTCGGCGGTGGCGACGTGCCCGACGTGCGAACAATCGCCACGGGGTTGCTGGGCGCCGACTACAAGATCGAGAACGGACGCTACCGATTCGCGCGCGTCTACGATGGCGAGAATTGGAATCCCGACCTCCGGGCGCCGCTGACGCAGCCGGGGGTGAATGTTCAGGAAGGTGAGTACCTGCTGTCGGTCAACGGCCGCGACGTGCGCGCGACCGACAACGTCTACAGCTTCTTCGAAGCGACGTCTGGCAAGAGCGTTCTGCTCAGAGTCGGAGCGAATCCCGACGGATCGGGCTCGCGCGAGGTGACCGTGGTGCCGGTGGCCAGCGAAGCGCGCCTCCGCAATCTGGCGTGGATCGAAGGCAACCGCCGCAAGGTCGACGCGGCCAGCGGCGGCAAGGTCGCCTACGTCTACATGCCCGACACGTCGTTCGGAGGGCTCACGAACTTCACGCGCTATTACTACGCACAAGTCGGCAAGGACGCGGTCATCATCGACGAACGCTTCAACGGCGGCGGCGCGCTCGCAACCGACATCATCGAGCATCTGAAGCGGACGATGATGAGCCTGGTCGCGACGAGGGACGGCGAGGACGAGGTGCAGCCCCAGGGCGCCATCTTCGGGCCAAAAGTGATGGTCATCAACGAGTTCGCCGGGTCCGGCGGCGACGCGATGCCGAACTACTTCCGGCGCGCGGGCGTCGGCAAGCTGATTGGCAAACGCACGTGGGGTGGCCTCGTCGGCCGCGCCGGCGCGCCAGCATTGTTGGACGGCGGTTTTGTCTCGGCGCCGAGCTCGGCGGTCTGGGGTCCGGCGGGAGAATGGGACGCCGAGAACGTTGGGATTGCTCCCGACATCGAAGTCGAACACGATCCGGCGTTGGTCCAGCAAGGCAAGGACCCACAGCTCGAACGGGCGATTGCCGAGGTGATGGCTGAACTGAAGAGGAACCCCGTTTCAAAGCCCAAGCGCCCGGCGTACCCTGATTACCACAAGGAGAAGAAGACGGGCACTACCACTGCCCCACTCGCGAAGCCTGGCCGATGAGGACAAAGCACGTATTGAGTACGTGAAGCGGTCCGGTCATGGCGCCCGAGCGCGCCTGGACCGTCAGGAACACACGACTGATGTAAGACATTCTAAGGTCGCGCGATCACTGCCTGGCGTCTCCAGTAGAGCCGGATTGACCCGCGCCCTGCTTCTTCGCCAGAAAGTACAGCGTCGCGAACGGCGTTCCTTCCTCCTGCACAGCGAAGCCGTGCTCCTGAAGCAGTGCGCGCCACGGCTCCGGATTCTGCGACGGGTGGTGAGCGAGCAGCGGTGAGACAAGCCAGGTCTTCCAGTCAACATGGATGATCATCAGGAGGAACTCGCCGCCCGGTTTGAGGACCCGCGCTACTTCAGCAATCGCTTTTGGACGCTCCGCTCGTCGCAGATGATCGATTGCGTATGAACTGACGACGCCATCGAACTCTCCGTCGCCGAACGCCAGCTGCCGCATGTCGCCGATTCGGGCGGCGGCGCGCTCGGCAACGCCGGCAGTCCGCGCGTTCCTCATGAATCGCTCCGGCGTGTTCTCGTCGATGCCCCAGTAGCCGCTGTAGATGTCTACGCCCATGGCCGTGGTGTTCGGCCTGGCGAGGAGCACACCGATGGCCGCGCGGCCGGATCCGGCGCCGACGTCGAGCACCCGTCCGGATCCGGATGTCAGGAATCGCTCGGTCGGCAGCGCCATGGGACGATTGAGCATCACGTTCAGGATCACAACGGCCGCGGCCGCCCACAAGGCGACGAGGACCATCGGGATGTACACCCAGCGTGACCAGGACCGCAAGACGGCTAGACCTGCAAGACCCGCCGCGAGGACGAGCGGGACGAGCATCGCGTAGCGGAGCGACCAGCTGTAGCCAAAGTCGTAGGTGAAGATGTTTAACATACCGACACAATAATCAGTAATTCCTGAACCGGCCCTGAACGGCTGTTTCGCTCACGGCGCCGAACATGCCGTAGGCCTCAGTGTGAACTCGCGGATATCCGCAAGCCCAGAAACCTCCAGAGCCGAGCCGCAGTCACGCGTGGCTTGTCGCACGAGGTCGCCAAGACGACGGCTCCTGAGAACGTCGGAGGGTTTAGCATGCCTGTCGGAGCCGGCTCATATCCCACCGAAAACCTTCGTCATCGGCTCGGCGAAGAGCAAAAAGCGGGTACGTACAGGGCTCGAGGGTCAGGTGGCGTCTCGCGACGCCACCTGACCCTCGAGCTTTCGAACCGGAATTCGAACTACTTCTTCTCGATCGCTTTGCGCAGCTCCGCAAGATGCGTGCGGAGCTGTTCGACCTGCGTGGGGTCCAGCGTGAGGCCGGTGGCCGCCGTCGTCCCCGGCGTGCCGGCAGGCGTTTGAGCAGACGACGTGGCGCGTGGCTTCAGGATCGCTTCGATGGCGTCGATGTGCACAAGCGCGCTGTTTTGGCCCATAACCTCCGAGCGCTGCGGCGCCGCGCTCTGCTCGGTTGCCGGGCTACCGGGTGGCGCGGTCGCTGTTACGGCTGCGGCGGTTGCCGCGGAAGCGGCCGGCGTGTTTGCTCCAGCCGCCTTCTCGAACTGCGTCAGGTGATTCCTGAACTCAACAAGCTTCGCGCGAACGGCCGGATCAAGAGTCGCGGCCGCCGTGCCCGTCGTGCCGACAGCACCCGGCACGCCGGTTGCGGGCGGCTGCGAGGGTTCCGGCGTTTCGGGACCGAGCAGCGCCACGACATTCGCGTTCACCTTGTCATAGGAGCTGCGCCAGTTCTCGTTGGTGGTGATCAGCTCGTTGAAGTTCGTGATGAGCTGCGAGAGCTGCGTGCGGGCATCGCCCTGCACTTGGGCAGCAGCGGGAAGCTGCGTCAACTGGCCGAGCGTGTCGCGCGCAGCCGTGACGTGACGCTTGGCGCCTTCAGGATCGACCTGCGCTGTCCCAACCGGAGGCTGCTGTGCCTGCGCGGGGCTGGGGGCTGTTGCACTGGTCGGGGCCGCAGTGCTCTGGGTGCTCGGCTGCGCGGGCGTTTGCGCGGGCGGCGTCGCCTGAGGCTGCGCAGCCGACGTCGCGGTTGGCTGTGCCATCGTCGCAGCTGCCGCAGCTGCTGGAGTACTCGACGGCTCACCCGTCCTCGGTGCTGCGGCCCCGGCGCCAGACATCGACGCCGCGAAAGCGATGACGTGCGTGCGGACCTCCATCAATTTCGTCTTGGTGGTTTCGTCCAGCGTCAGCGACGTCGCCGTGGTCTTGCCCGCCGTGCCGGTCGCGCCCGCCGGCGCGCTCGCGGCGCTCGTGGTCGCAGGGCCGAGCAGCTCCGTCAGAATCTTGTCGATTGCCGAAACTTCAGTGGCCCAATTGTCTTTGCCACGAGCCGCGGCCTTTGACGCCGTGGTGCTGGCGCTGGCCGTGGACTTTTCGAGTGAGCTGAGGTGGCGCTTGAGTTCGGTGACCTTCGTCTTCGGCTTGCCCTGAAGCGACGCGGTCTGAACGTCGTTCAGCGCTGCCTGCGCCTGTCGAATGTGTTCCTGCGCCGCGCCGTGTTGCTCGGGCCCCGCGGCTGCGGGTGGCTGCTGGGACGTTGTGGGCGGCGACGGCGACGGCGGCTGTGACCAGCCGGCCGCCGGCAGGCCGAGCAGCGCGAACGCTGCGAACGCTGTCGTCCATCGTGCTGTTGAATGCTTCATCAAGTAGCTCCTTCTGAGCAGGCCTCTATCGAGATCCATGCCTTTTGACAATCGACAAGCAATCGAGGTACCAGCCGAGCTCAGCGGTGTTTGCGAGGGTATTCGTTGTCGAGGCAGAAGCGCGTGATGCACCCATTACCCAGGGAGAGTGCCCCAATGCCAAGTACGGATGCGCTCGCGCTTGGCGCCGGCGAATCGCAGGACGTTCGCCCGCGACACCATTGCGCGGGCTCTCAGCACACCTTTTCGTCGCGAATCGGGTCTGTACGGTATAGACCTGCCAGGTGATTGAGCGGGACCGGATTTCGCTGCTGGTTCGGAGTGCACAGGCGGGCGAGGAACTCGCCTTCGCTGAGTTGGTACGCTCGCACCAGGATCGAGCCGTGGCCTACGCGACGGCGATCCTCGGCGACTACCACCTGGCAGAGGATGCCGCACAGGAGGCATTCGTCGATGCCTATCGCGAATTGCCGGCGCTGCGCGAGCCGGCCGCGTTCGGAAGCTGGCTCCGCACAATCGTCTTCAAGCATTGCGACCGCCTGACGCGGGGCAAGCGGCCTCCGCTGTCGGGGCTGGAGTCGGCGCTCGACATCGCGTCGCCGGACCCGTCGCCACACCAGGCGCTCGAAACCGGCGAGACGCACGCCGCGCTGCGGAAGGCGATCGCGGCGCTCTCGCACGCGGAGCAGCAGGCAGTCCTGCTGTTCTATATGGGCGAATGCTCGCACGCGGAGGTTGCCGCGTTTCTCGGCGTGACGAGCAACGCTGTCAAGACGCGGCTGTATTCGGCGCGACAGCGCCTGAGACAACACATGGGAGACATCGAGAAGCGGTTGAAGGGCGCACGGCCATCGAGTAATTCCTCGTTCGCCGACAGAGTTAGCCGCATGATTCAGCCGGAAGCCCTCAAGCAGAAGACGCCATGGCTCTGGTCGCCCGGAATCGGGACCGACGTGTGGGCGATGTTCTGCGCCTGCATAACCGGTGAGCTCGAGACCGTAAAGCATCTCGTGGCGACGGACGCCTCGCTCGTCCGCGCCCACTACGAGTACCGCACGCCGCTCTCTTTCGCGGTTCGCGAGAACCAGGTCGCGATCGCAGACTTCCTCCTCGACCACGGTGCCGAGCCGCTGGCGCTCGGGAACGTCCTGGAGATGGCCCGCGATCGCGGGTATGCCGAGATGACGCAGCTCCTCGAGCGCAAGCTCGCGGAGCTGCACGGCGCCTCATCCGAAGGAGAATCCGTCGCCGCCGCGATTCGCGATCGGGATCTCGCGCACGTACGGCGCATACTGGACGAGTCGCCGCAGCTGATTCGTGCTGGCGACGCGCGGTCGAACCAGCCGATCCACTGGGCGGTGATGACGCGGCAGATTCCGATAGTCGACGAACTGCTCGCCCGCGGCGCGGACATCGATGCGAGACGCGCGGACGGCGCCAGGCCGATCCAGCTGACCAACGGCGACTATCACTATCGTGGCTGGCGCGACGTGCCGGACGATGTGGTCACGACGCCCGATGACATGTACAAGCACCTGGTTGCGCGCGGGGCGTACGTCGATATCGGGATGGCCGCGCTCAAGGGCAATCTCGCGCGCGTCCGCGAAATCCTCGACGAGGAGCCGGCGCTGGCTAACCGACCCGATGACTACAATTCCTATTACGCCGGTTGCGGTGCGCCGCTGAAGAACGCGGCGGTCGGCGGACACATCGAGATTGTCAAGCTGCTGCTCGAACGCGGCGCTGACCCAAATCTGCCCGAAGAGGGGATCGCCCCGCACGGTCACGCGCTCTACTCGGCGGTCAACAGCGGCCACTACGAGATCGCCAAGCTCCTGCTCCAGCACGGCGCCTATGCGAACCCGGAAGTGGAAAGCTCCGCCGACGCGGTATGGATCGCGATTCGGCGCCGTGACATCAGGATGCTCGCACTGCTCGCGTCGTACGGTGCGGAGTGGCAGATCCCGATCGACCTCGATGGCGCGCTCACCTATGAGCGGATCGTGGCGACCGGTATTCGCCGCACCGTCGGCATCCTCGCCTTCTACGGCGACACGGGAACGGCCGAACCGTTGCTCGCCGCCGACGCGGCGCTTGCAGACGACGCCGAGGCCCTGACTCACGCCGCTACCCGGGGCCATGAAGCGTTCGTGCGCCTGCTGCTTCGCTACCGGCCGGATCTTGCGACGAAAGTCACCGTCACGCGCCCGCTCGCGATGGCG
>Ga0184612_10000016_pt1 | contig 69104 bp, 61 predicted proteins | sample PLM3_60_coex_FD_133163 | JGI IMG/M metagenome (GOLD analysis project Ga0184612, IMG submission 133163) | Groundwater sediment microbial communities from an aquifer in East River, Colorado, USA - PLM3_60_coex | ecosystem: Environmental > Terrestrial > Soil > Riparian zone | place: USA: East... | reverse complement strand
ATCGAAGCCAAGCAGCAGGCACAGCAAGAGGCGCAGCGTATGGAGTACGTGCTCCTGCGCGAGCAGCAGGAGTCGGAGCGGAAGCGCGTCGAAGCGCAGGGCATCAAGGACTTTCAGAACATCGTGACGCAGGGCATCAGCGACAAGCTGCTCGAATGGAAGGGCATCGAGGCGACAATCGAGCTGGCCCGCAGCTCGAACGCCAAAGTGGTGGTCGTCGGCAACACGAAGACGGGGCTGCCGCTCATCTTCTCCGGGGACAAGTAGAGCCCACGGGCAACACGGATCACACGGGTCGAACCGCCGCCAAGGGGGTGGGAACAAAGCGCGAGCTTCCTGCATCCAATGCGCACGTCCGAACGTCCATTCGCGGACATAAGGAGTGAGCGGCGATGCGACTCATCGGTACAGCCTCAATCGGATTCGTCATCGCGCTGACGTTCGCCATATCAGGGTCCGGTCCCGCTGCGACCGGACACCAGCGGGCTGCCAGCTCTGTGGCCGATGACGAAACTGGTCGGCGAGACGATGGCGAACGCAAACATCGATTTGGGCGGGCCATCTTCCGCTACGACACCTTCGGCGACGAGCAGTTGTGGACCGACGTCCTTCGGATGCACGAAGTCATTGCGACGGTTCCCCCGGCGACCGCCCTGGCAGTGGGCCTCAAGGTCGACGCCGAGGCCCTGCCGCGGGAAATCATCGCCGCACTGCGGGTCGGCGAGGTTGATTTAACCGACCCCGCCGTGACCGTCGAACTGCTGCGCCTGAATGCGGTCGTGGGAGTGCGGGGCAAGGTCAACGACGTCGGCCAGCTCACCAGCGTCGGCATTACCTGCGCCTTGTGCCACTCCACGGTCGACGACTCTTTCACAACAGGCATCGGCCGGCGGTTGGACGGATGGGCGAACACCGATTTGAACGTCGGGGCGATCGTGGCGCTCTCGCCGGCGGTGGATGCGCCCACCAAGGCAGAGTTCAACGCCTGGGGTCCAGGCAAATATGATCCCCGCCACCATGCCTTCGACGGCACGAACCTGCTCTCCCTGAACAGACCTTCAGTGCCGATTGTCATCCCACCGATCTATGGGTTGAAGGGGGTCCGCTTCGAGACGTTCACCGCTGATGGACGCATCTCGTACTGGAACAGCTACGTGGGGGTGGGACAGATGGGTGGACAGGGCACCTTCAGTGATCCGCGCATCGGCCTGTTCATCAGGCAGAAGCCGGATCTCGTCACGCCGAAGCTGCCGGCGCTGCTGGACTACCAACTGAGTCTCCACACGCCGACAGCTCCGAAAGGAAGCTTCAATCGCGCGGCGGCCCACCGTGGCAAGCGTCTGTTCCGCGACGAGGCGGGATGCGCCACCTGCCATCAATCTCCGCACTTCACTGACGTCCTCAGCGGTCCCAGGCGTACGGTCCCGTTCCTGCACGATCCGGCCGAGGTCGGCATGGATCCGGCGTATGCCGCACGGACCGCCACCGGACAATACCGGACGACGCCGCTACGAGCGCTCTGGCAGCATCCACCGTACTTTCATGATGGCAGTGCGCCCGATCTCCTTGCAGTGGTCAATCACTACAACCAGCTGTTTGCGCTGAATCTCTTGGACGCGCAGAAGGCCGATCTGGTCGAATTCCTGAAGTCGCTCTAGTCGAGGCCTCCAACGTTGGGCTTCACGCCCGCGAGCGGGTGAGTCTTCTTCCACTCCTCGAACAGCTTCTCGAGCTCGGGACTGAGCCTCGGGTAGATGTCCCGTGCGCGGTGCTTCTTGCTCCGCATCATCTCGCGCTTGAAGTTCTCGGTGTAGACGGTGTTCTCCGCGTCCTTGATGACGTCGGCGACGAGCTGGGGAGGAACCGCGAGCACGCCTTCCGCGTCGGCGACGATGATGTCGCCGGGAAGTACGGTGATTCCGCCCAGCCGGATCGCCCCGTTCCACTCGACGCCGACCTGATCCGCCATCGCGGATGCGTGCGCGCCGCGATAGTAGATGGGAAAATTCTTCATCGGCATGAACTCGCTGAGATCGCGGATGCCGCCGTCGACTATGACGCCCAGCGCGCCGGCCATCTGCATGCCGATACCGGTGACGTCGCCGAGGAACGTAGCGCGGTCGACCATGCCTCCGAGCTCCACGACGACCACGTCGCCGGGCTTCAGGTCCTCGCCCGCCCGGACGTTGTACTGGTAGTCCCAGTCTCCTTCCTTCGCGAGCGTCTGAACCGCTTCCATCACGTCCGGCCTGACAGGCAGGTAGCGCATCGTGACCGCCCGGCCGACGAGCTTGGGATTCGGAACCGTGAGCTGAAAGCCACCCTCGAACGAGCGCACGTGTTTCCGGTTCTGGAGGGCTCCCCAGACGGCTTCGAGCGGCAGGTCGCGCAGCCGCTGCAGCTGGGCCTCGGTGACGGTCACAGCCGAACGCGCCGGCTTGAGCACATCCATGATCGGCGTCCAGGCGTCCCGCGAGGCGCGGTTGACCTGCACGGTCTTCCCGCCGGGCGGTGCAGCCTGCTGCGCATGAGCGGCGGAGCCGATCAGGCAGGCGGCGAGCACCAGCGCAGCTGCGGTTCGATGACGAGCGGTCGAGCTCATGTGAGTCACGCCTCCTTCAGCTCCACAGTCGGTCGTTGCTGCGTTCCTTGTCCCACTCGGGCGTCGGTTTGAAGTATTCCGAGTCCTTACGCAGGTGTTGTTTGACGACCTCTTCATTCAGGTCGACGCCGAGGCCTGGAGCATCCGGCACGACGGCGAAGCCTTTCTCCACGAGCGGGTTGCCGGCGGTCGTGCGGGCGAGGCTTTCCCACCAGGGCACGTCCATGGAATGGTGCTCCATCGCGACGAAGTTCTCCGTGGCCGCCGCACAGTGCACGTTGGCCATGAACGAGATCGGCGTGCCGGCAAAGTGCATCGCCATCGCGACGCCGTGCTCCATCGCGTAGTCGCCGATCTTCTTGGTCTCGATCAGGCCGCCGGAGCTCGCGAGGTCGGGATGGATCATATCCACTGCTCCCATGTCGATCAGCTTGATGAAGTCTTCCTTCAGGTAGATGTCCTCGCCCGTCAGGATCGGTGTCGTCGTCGACTCCCGGATCTCCTTCATCTGCTTGCCGTACTGCCAGGGCACCATGTCCTCCATCCAGGCGAGGTTCCACTTCTCCATCGTCCGCGCCAGCTTGATGCAGCTGTTCACGCTGATGTGGCCGTAGTGGTCTGTCGAGAGTGGAATCTCCATGCCGATGACTTCGCGGATCTGGCCGACCCAGTCGGAGAACCACGCGAGGCCCTTGTCGGAGATCTCGATGCCGGTAAACGGGTGCATGACCGTCTGACCGCCGCCGATGTTGGTGCCAAGCGGCATCGACAGCGCACCTGGCACGCCTTTGAGCAGACCGATGCCGAAGTCCTGTTTCAGGTACGTAATGCCCCGGTTCATACGCTCTTTGAGGAGCGCGGCCTGCTCCTTGGGATCCTGGCGCTGCGTCGTGTCCGCGTACAGCCTGACGCGATCCCGGAACTTCCCGCCGAGCATCTGCCAGCACGGGACGCCCCAGGCTTTCCCGGCGAGGTCCATCATCGCCATCTCGATTCCACACACGCCGCCAGCCTGTCGCGCGTGGTGGCCGAACTGTTTGATCTTGCGAAAGATCTTGTCGACGTTGCACGGGTTCTCGCCGAGCACGCGGCTCTTGAGGAAGAGCGCGTAGGTCTCGCTCGCGCCGTCGCGGACCTCGCCCCACCCGACCAGCCCCTGGTTCGTGTCGATGCGGATGAGCGGGCATGTCATCGGTGCGCCCACGACGACCGCGACGCGGAGATCGGTGATTTTGAGCGCCGACGGCTCGGACGCACGTTTCACGTTCGATTGCACGAGATTGGCGGCGGCTTCCGCCGCCGCGTCTCCCGTCAGCGCCATCGCGCCGGCGGCCCCGAGGCCCAGCGTCTTGAAGAACGACCGCCGGTCGACCTGCGGCGTGGGTTCGTCGAGCATCCTGCGGACAGCAGCTTTCATGGCGTGCCTCTCGTCTGAGAAGGGGCGGTTCGCGAACCGCCCCTATCGGTGTTCTCCGTGTTATCCGTGGCTCTATCTCTGTTGTCCGTGTTGTCCGTGGCCTGTCTGTGTTGTTTGTGTTGTCCGTGGCTAGAAGTTGAACTTCAGCGAGAACTGCATCGAGCGGTTGTCGACGACAGTCGACGTGATCCGTCCCGCGGTGGCGGCATCGAAGTTCTGGTTCGGAAAGCCAAACCCAGGGTGATTGAACAGGTTGAACGCGTCCCATCGGAACTCGATGTTGCTCGAACCCGCGATCGTGAACCGCTTCGACAGCGACGTATCGAAGTTCACGTGGCCTGGCCCGTAGAGAATTCCCCGGCCGCTGTCGCCATACGTGTTCGCCGGGGGCGCCGCGAAGTCAGCGGGGTTGTACCACAGATCGATGGTCGGATTCTCGAGCCTGCCCGAGCCGATCCGATTCGGCCAACTGGGCGCGCTGTTGTTGACGCCGGTCTGCATGAAGACGGTGAACGGGCGGCCGGTCGTCATCGTGGCGATGCCGGCGACCTGCCAACCACCTGCGACGGCACCGAGCACTCCACCGTTTGCCAGCCACTGACGCCCTGGACCGAAGGGCAGCTCATACACCCAGCTGATGACGGCGCGGTGGCGGACGTCGAACCCCGACGGCCCGTGGCCCGCCTCGAGATTCGTGACCGTCTGCGGGTTTTGGACCGCGCCGCCGCCGCTCGCTGCCGAGCCGCCGTAGTCGAGCGATTTGGCGTACGTGTAGCTGCCGAGGAACTGCAGGCCGTTGCTGAAGCGTTGCGTGACCTTCAGCTGGCCGCTGTGGTAGGTCGAACGGTTCCGCGGGTCGCACTGCAGCATGTTGTTCAGCCGATTGAGGGGCTGGAGCAGCCGGCGCGAGTCCTGAGTGCCGAGGCCCGGCTGCACTTCGTTCGGGTTGTAGCAGTAGATCAGGTGTTTGCCCGCGCTTCCGGCATAGGTGAGCTCCACGGCCATGGCGTTGAAGAGCCGGCGGTCGATACCGAGGTGCCACTGTTCGGCATAGGGGGTTTCGTTCTCGAACGAATGACCGAGCACGCGGGGATTGGCGGCCTGGAGCTCGGCCGTCGTCCGCGGCTTGACCTGCGCGATCGGCGGAAAAGGATCGTTGATGGTCCTGATCACGGAAAAGTCGGTCGGATTCGTTGCGGTGCTGACGTTTTGCGAGATGGTGTACGGCACCTGCTGCCCGATCATGTTGGACGCCGAGGGCTGCTCGGGGTAGTAGGTGATCGCGAACCCGGTTCGCAGAATCGTGGACGCGTCGCCAAACAGATCGTACGTGAGTCCGATCCGCGGTGCAAAGTTGCCATATCGCGTCTTCTTGTTGACCGAACGGCTCGCGCCGTCTTCGCCCGCGTAGATGAGTCGCAGGTTCACCGGATCGAAGTTCACGATCTTGTTGTCTTCCTCTTCCTCGGCCTTGAAGATCTCGTAGCGCAGGCCGGCGTTGACGGTGAAGCGGGAGCTCACCTTGAAGTCGTCCTGGATGAACAGGCCGTGCTCTTTGGTCCGCAACATGTACGGCTCGAGCAGGAACCCGCGAGCGGCGCCGGTGATGTAGCCGGTGAGCAGCGTCGCCAGCCCGGACCCGCCGGTGTTGGTGACGGGATTGTTGGTGAAGTTCCTGCCGAAGGTGAGGGTCCCGCGGGTGTCGGTGTTCGTGAATGGCGACGCATAGCGATCGACGAGCCGGTAGCCGAACTTCAGGCTGTGACGGCCCTTCAGCCAGACCAGTGCATCCTCCATCTGCCAGTGGAACTGCTTAGGGTTGACCGGAAGAAACGCCGGGCCGCCTGAAATGCCGGTCATGTCAGGAACGTTGATGTTCGGGAGCCCCGTCGTGAACTCGGTCACGTTGATGCCGCGGATGCCGAGCGACTCGGCCGCTTGGGTCCCGAAGTCGGACTGGAACGTGGACGGCACCGTTCGCGCGTACCCCAGTCGCAGCTCGTTCACGAGGCGTGACGAGATCACTTTCGAATAATTGAAGGCGGCGCCGTGCGTCGTGAGCCGTGTGTTCTGGATGCCGGCAACGAACGGTCCGAGATCGTAGCGGGCGGCAGCCTCCGCGGGCGTAGGAAGGCAGCAGGCGGCCTGGCCCTGCGGCGCGTCGAGCGTGAACTTGCCGTAGTTGAAGCGGGCGAAGAACGAATCGTTGTCGGAAAACCGGTGGTCGACGCGGCCCGAATAGACGTTATCGGTCGTCTCGCGGTTGACCGTCGACGTGTAGTTGTCGAAGTTCCCGGGGCCATTTGGCAGCGGGTAGATGCCGGCGACGTTGCGGCCGACGGCGTTGATGCGGTCCGCCGGGATCATGTTCCCGGAATACTGATCGCGCAGGAACTGCGGGTTCGTGGCGCTCACCGGACGCGACGGATCGAACGCCGGGTTGAGCCTGGTGGTGAGCGGATCGTAGATGGGAATCAGGGCGCCGGCCGGGTTCCGGAAGTCGCTGAAGTCGCCAATCCGGGTGCGTGCGGTCGGCACCGTGTTGACAAATACCTGGCCGCGCTTCTCGTTGAGCCCCGCGTAGTCGGCAAAGAAGAACGTGCGACTGTGCCCGTCGTAGAGTCCGGGGATGACCAGCGGCCCGCCGGCCGCGGCACCGTACTGGTTGCGGTTGAGCGGCGGCTTCGGATCGACGACCAGGCTTCCGTCGGCCTGCACGACTTTCCGGACGAAGAAATTCCGCGCGTCGAAGGCATCATCGCGCAAGTACTCGAACGCGGTGCCGTGCAGCGTGTTGGTGCCGGACTTGGTGGAGACGGAGATGACGCCTGCGCCACGCCCGAACTCCGCGGAGAAAACGCCCGTCAGCACCTTGAACTCGCGCACCTGCTCGACCGACGGGGCGATGATGACCGTGTTGAACGAGTACTCGTTGTTGTCGATACCGTCGATGAGCCAGGCGTTGGCGTTCGCCTGATGCCCGAGCGCATTGAAGTTCGAGGCGCCTCGCGGGTTGAACGTGCTCGCACCCGACAGGTTTTCGCCGACCTGCCCTGGGGTGATGCCCGGCGTGAGATAGACGAGCGTCGCGAAATTGCGCCCGTTCAGCGGCAGCTCCTTGATGGCCCGTTCCTCGATGACGGTACCGACCTCCGAGGAATCCGTGCGCACGAGCGGCGCCGAGGATACGACCGTCGTCGTCTCCTCGATGCGTCCCACCTCGAGGGTGATGTCGACACGGGCACGTTGGTTGACCTGCAGGATGATGCCTTCGCGGATCGATTTCTTGAAGCCCTGCACGTTGATTTCGACTGCGTAAGTACCGGGCACCAGAAAGGACGCGGTGTAGTTGCCAGTCGCGTCCGTGACGTAGCTGTTGGTCGTGCCCTTGTTCACCTCTCGCACCGTCACCGTCGCGCCAGGCACGACACCGCTGGCATCGCTGACGGTGCCGATGATGGTTCCCGTGGTGACCTGGGCGGCGGCAGGCGAACCGCCGAGCGCGAGCGACGCCGCTAGCGGCAACGCGGAGATCCATTGCTTCGTCATCGCAGTTCCTTTCCCTTCGTCTTCGTCCGGAGGGCGACTCATCAAGAAGGCGCGCGAGTGGCCGGTACGCGCAGGAGCCTGCCACCGGCACGAAGCGAAGTCAAGATTCGGGTGAAGGACGTGAGATACTCCGGCGTTCTGACCCTGATGCCTGACGCTCGCGGCGGACCATGGATGCACGACCAACCCACTGATGACGGCCGGCACGTCCTTCGTCGCGTCCGACGCCGGTTCATCCCCTTCGCGTTCATCTGCTATGTCGTCGCGTACATCGACCGGGTGAACATCGGCTTCGCTGCGACCGAACTGCAACGGGACCTCGGGCTGAGCTCGACCGAGTACGGGCTCGGCGCCGGCCTGTTCTTCCTCGGCTACTGCCTTTTTGAAATCCCCAGCAACCTGATCCTGGAACGCGTCGGCGCCCGCCGATGGATCGCGCGAATCATGATCGGATGGGGCCTCGTATCGATGGGGACGATGTTCATCACGGACGTACGGTCGTTCATGACGGCACGCGTCCTGCTGGGAATCGCCGAAGCGGGCTTCTTCCCCGGGATGATCCTGTACCTGACGTACTGGATTCCAGCCACCGACCGGGCGCGCACCGGAGCCTTGTTCATGATGGCGGCGCCTGTGGCGGTGATCGTCGGCGCGCCGGTTTCAGAAGCCCTGCTGAAGCTCGATGGGAGGCTCGGCCTCCATGGATGGCAGTGGCTGTTTCTGATCGAAGGCCTTCCGGCGGTCGTGCTGGGTGTGCTGGCGCTCGCGGTGTTGACCGATCGACCGGAACGTGCGACGTGGTTGCAGCCCGAGGAACGCGAATGGTTGGTGAAGACGATGGCTGAGGAGCGTGCGCGGCGACAGGCCGTCGGCCACACATCGCTCGGCCGCAGCTTCGCAAGCGGCAGCCTCTGGCTCCTCTGCGGCGTGTTCTTCATGAATACCGTCGCCAACTACGGCATCTTCCTCTGGCTTCCAAAGCTGCTGCGTGATGTCTCCGGCGCGGAGGGGTTCACGCTGAGCACGATCACGTCGGTGCCGTTTGTCGCGGCGCTGGCCGCGATGGTCCTCGTCGGACGGCACTCGGACCGGACGGGAGAACGGAGGCTGCATGTCGCCGCATGCGCCGCGACGGCGGCCGTCGGCCTGCTGCTTGCCGTCGCCTCTCGAGGCAACATGTGGCCGCTCGTGCTGAGCTTCACGCTCTCGCAGATGGCGCAGCGAGCGCTTGTCGGCCCTTTCTGGGCGATGCCGCCGCAGTTGCTCGGTGGAACAGCGGCCGCGGCCGGAATCGCGCTCATCAATGCCATCGGCAACCTTGGAGGCTTCGTTGGCCCGGCGCTCGTCGGTACATTGCACGATGTCACCGGGGGCTACAGCGGTGCGCTGCTGGCATTGTCGGGCGCTCTCGTGATCGAGGCCCTTCTAGTGCTGGCCCTCAAGCTCCCCTCTCCGGAGCGCGCCGTGCACACGACGCATGAACAGGATTGATGAATGACGAGACGAACCACGATGGGCTTGACGTCAGACTCGTTTCAGTCAATCCGCTTCAGCTCGCCGCAACGGCTTCTGGACGTCGATCGGCTGATGGAACTGGCGGCCACAGTCGGCGCGGGTGGTGCCCATGGCGGCATGACGCACATCGACCTCGACTGGGCACACAGAACGCGGCGGATGAAGGAAGAGCTCGGCATGTACGTCGAGGTGCAGACGTTCCTGCCGCGAGAGGATCCTGCCGTGTTCGAGCACGCGGTCAGAATCGCCCGGGAGGCAGGCGCCACAAGCCTGCGTGTGGTGTGCCTTGTCGGGCGACGTTACGAGATGTTCGACACGCTTCAGGACTGGAAGACCGCCGTCGCGGGCTTTCATAAGCAAATCGCCGCCGCAGCGCCCATCGTCGAGAGATACAAGATGCCGCTCGGCATCGAGAACCACAAGGATTGGCGCGTGGACGAGCAGGTGGCGCTGCTGCGGCAGTACAGCAGCGAGTACCTGGGTGTGACGCTGGATACCGGGAACAACCTGACGGTGCTGGACGATCCCATGGAGGTTGTCGAGAAACTTGCGCCCTACACCTTCAACGTGCATTTCAAGGACATGGCGGTCGAGGAATGCGCGCAGGGCTTTCTGCTCTCCGAAGTCCCGCTCGGAGAAGGGATGCTCGACATGAAGCGCATCGTGGACACCATCAGGCGCGCAAGGCCAGACGTCCACTTCTCGCTCGAGATGATCACGCGCGACCCGCTGGAAGTCCCCTGTCTCACCGACAAGTACTGGGCTACATTCGACGATGTGAACGGCGTCCATCTGGCACGCCTGCTCTCTCGCGTCCGCGCACAGAAAGCGCGGGCGCCGCTGCCGCGCATTGCGGGCCTGACCCCGGAGCAGAGATACGCGCTCGAGCTGGAGCTGGTCGAGCGGTCGATCGTCTACGCCCGCAATCACCTGGGGCTGGTGTGAGACCGGTCCTCGGGGGAATCCGAACGTGCGCCGCCGAGTCGGTTTTTTTGCAATTCGTCGATGCCCGGATTCGTTGGTCGAGCAGACATCGCTTTAGTCCGGCAGAGTAATTGCTCCACATCAAGCCGGCCGTTCGGGCCCTGCATTTTGTGGGGTTTCTGGACAATCACTTCAACCGTTTAGAAAGATCGAGAGAAGGCCATGCCACAATTTAAGAACGACGGCACCGTCCGTGAGGAAGTCTCCGCCTTCGGCGAGCGCGTCAAGGGTGCGACCAAGGACGCGATCGGCGCCGTGACCGGCAACGAGTCGTTGGAGCGCGAGGGCGAACGGCAGAACGCGGAGGGCAGGGCGCGTCAGAAATCCAACGAGGTGACCGGATCGTCACGGGTCCGCTCGCCTTACGTGAGCAGTCTGTACCCGACCCCGGAGGCCGCCAGCCGAGCGTACCAAGGGCTGACAACCGAGCACGGATATCGGTCGGAGGACGTCGATGTGCTGATGTCGGACGACACACGGCAGCGGCACTTCGCGGATGTGAAGCCGGGCGAAGAATTCACGGAGGGCACCAAGATGGCAAAGGGCTTTGGTGCCGGGAGCGCCATCGGCGGCGGCATAGGCGCGGCGCTGGCTGCGCTCTTCGCAGTGGGCACGGCCGTCGTGATTCCAGGCCTCGGCCTCGTCGTGGCCGGCCCGATCGCCGCGGCGCTCGCAGGCGCGGGTGCCGGTGGAGCGACTGGCGGAGTGATTGGCGCGCTCATCGGAGCGGGAATCCCGGAGGATCGGGCCGCCGCCTATGAGCACGGTCTCAAGCAAGGTGGAATCGTGCTCGGCACGCGGGCAAAGGACGAGGAACATGCGGTGAAGCTCGAACGGGACTTCGGAAACTACGGCGGCAACAGTATCCTGCGCTAGTCCTGTCCTCTTTGCCATAAGGGGATCGAGAACCACTCGTCGGTTCTCGATCCCCGCTGCCATCGTCCTGGCCTTGCAACGGCCTAGACACATGCTGGTTCACGGATTCGCGATTCCGATCGGCTGGGGCGAACTGCTCAAGCGCACGACCCGCGAAATCATCGACGATGATTGTCTCGGTGCGGCGGCGGCGCTGGCGTACTATTTCTTCCTCGCCCTCTTTCCTGCCGTGCTCTTTCTCCTGGCGGGCGCGAGCTTCTTCCCTCTCCACAATCTCGCTGATGATCTGGGGCGCGTACTCGGGCCGGTCGTTTCGCCGGACGTGCTGCGCGTGATCCAGGATCAGATGCAGCGACTGGCGGACGTGGACAGCGGTGGCATTCTCACATTCGGCGTTGTAGGGGCGATATGGAGCAGTTCGGCGGCGCTGGTCTCGATCGTGTCCAGCTTGAATCGCGCGTACGACGTCGAAGAAAGTCGACCCTGGTGGAAAGTGCGACTGATCGCCATCGCCCTGACCGTCGCGTTGGCCGTGTTCGTGCTGACATCCCTCACTCTGGTCCTGGCGGGACCGGCGCTGGCACGTTACATCGCGACCACGGTCGGACTAGGAGCGGCGTTCGAGTGGACCTGGACGATTGTGCAGTGGCCCGTCGCGTTTCTCCTCGTTTCGACGGCGCTCGGGTTGGTCTACTACGTCGCGCCTGACGTCGAACAAGACTGGGTCTGGGTGTCGCCAGGGGCGGTAGTGGCCACGGCGCTCTGGCTGGTGAGCTCGCTTGTCTTCAAGTTCTACGTGGTTCGGTTTACGGACTACAACGCTGCGTACGGCGCCATCGGCGGAGTGATAGTTCTGCTCCTGTGGTTCTACGTCTCAGGATTGGCGATTCTCGTCGGTGCCGAGATGAACTCTGAAATCGCACATGGCTCTCCGCACCACAAGGCGTCCGGCGAGAAGGTCCCGACCGGGCGACAGGTCGTCGAGGCGGGACCGTCCACGAACGAGCCCTCTTCAAGCACGGACGAGACTTGAACTGGTCAGCTGATCGACGGAGGCGAAGTCGCGAACCGTTCCGCGGTAGCCAACAAGGGGACTCGGCCTCGCAGGCATTGTCGCGTACGATGGCGAATCCAGGGGAAGCATGATGGGTCACGACGGGCCGGACGCCGATCCTGCAGCCGGGGGGCACGGCGGATCGCGCGTTGGAGAACGAATCGCGCACTACGAGCTCGTCGCGCGTCTCGGCGCGGGCGGGATGGGCGAGGTCTGTCGCGCACGCGATTCCAAGCTCGGTCGCGATGTCGCGATCAAGGTGCTGGGTCGCCTTCGCCAATGCGGATACCGGCCCGTTCCAGATCTACATCCAGAATTACCCGACCGCGTCGGGCCGTTGGCAGGTCTCGACCGGTGGCGGCATCCAGCCGAAGTGGCGGCGCGACGGCAGCGAGCTGTTCTAGCTGTCGCTCGACGGCCGGCGGATGGCCGTGCCCGTCTCGCTCGGCGCACTCGCCGAAATTGGCAAGGCGCAGCCGCTCTTCCAGACCTCAGTCGAATCGGTAGCGGGTTTTACCTAGCATCAGTACAACGTCTCACACGACGGTCAGCGCTTTCTGGTCAACACGCCGGAGGTCGTCAAACCGCCTGTATTCGTGATCCTCGACTGGCCTGCGCTGCTCGGAAAGCGACCGTAGCGCTCGAGAGGCGCCGCTCAGCGCCTGCTCCGGCCAGCCTCTCGAATTCCGCCGAGCCGCGCAGCCATCTCCCGCATCCTCTCAGGGTATTGCGCGGCCAGGTTCTGCTGCTCACCGAGGTCGCGACTCAGATCGTAGAGCAGACCGCCGGGGTCGTTCCCTGTTTCGATATCGGTGTTGGCGGTGACCTGAGGGCCGCGGCTCGGCTCGATGTACTTCCACGTGCTCTCGCGCAGCGCGAGCACCGTCGCCTGCTGAACCAGGTGCTGGCGCCCGGTCCTGGTCCTGCCGAGCAATGCCGCCATGACATCAAAACTATCAGGCGCGTCGGCGTCGGCCAGTTTCTGTCCGGCGAACGAGGCGAACGACGCGAGCAGATCGATCTGCGACACGAGCGCGTTCGAGACGCCGGGCTTCACCCGTCCCAGCCAGCGCAGGATGAACGGCACGCGCGTGCCGCCTTCGAAGTTGCTGCCCTTGCCGCCGCGCAACGGCCCGGCGGGCTTGTGCGCACCCAGTTTCGCCACGGCGTCATCCTTGTACCCGTCGTCCACGACGGGGCCATTGTCGGACGTGAAGATGACGAGCGTGCGGTCGGCGAGCTTCAACCGATCGAGCGCCTCGAGGATTCTGCCCACGCTCGAATCGCCCTCGAGCAGCGCATCGCCGCGCGGCCCCATCCCCGATGCGCCCGCGAAGCGCGGGTGCGGCACGCGCGGCACGTGCAGGTCGTGCGTGGCGAAGTAAAGAAAGAAAGGCTTGCTCCTGTTCTGGTCGATGAAGGCCAGGGCCTTGCTCGTGAAAAGGTCGGCCATGTCTTCGTCCCGCCAGAGCGCCGCTTTGCCGCCCGTCATCCAGCCGATCCGGCTGACACCGTTCACGATGGTCATGTCGTGGCCGTGGCTCGGATGCATCGTGAGCTGGTCAGGGTTTTCGCGGCCCGTCGGCCCGTCGCCGACCTTCTTCTGATAGCTCACCGTGATCGGATCGCGCGAATCGAGTCCAACGACGCGCCGACCTTCGATATAGACCGTCGGCACGCGATCGCCCGTGGCGGCCATGATGAACGCGGAGTCGAACCCGACGTCGAGTGGACCTGGCCTGATCTCACCGTTCCAGTCCGGCCCGCCTTGCGGCCCCAGGCCGAGATGCCACTTACCGACCACGCCGGTTACGTAGCCGGCTTTCTTCATCACCGCCGGGAAGGTGGTACGCCCCGGCTCGACAATCAGCGCGGCATCGCCCGGCAAGATGCCTGTGCCCTTCTTGCGGAAGGCGTACTCGCCCGTGATCAGCGCATAGCGGGACGGCGTGCAGGTGGCCGCCGCCGAATGCGCATCGGTGAAGCGCAGCCCTTCACGGGCCAGCCGGTCGATGTTCGGAGTCTTGACAGTCTTGGCGCCATACGACGACGCATCGCCATAGCCCAGATCGTCCATGTAGATCAGCACGACGTTGGGGCGGGACTGGGCGAACGCTGTCGTTGACAGCGCCGTCAGCAAGACCGAGAAGAACAGTTTCTTCATAAGGCGGCGGCATGCCTCGCTACCGGCATCACTTCATCACCGTGTCCGCAAAGTCCATGAAGGACTGCCAGTCGTAGCGAGTAAGGTTGTGCCCCCCGCTGCGCACGTGATACCCGCGGCGGCCGATGACGAGCGGTCGATTCAGGGGTGGCATGTCCTCGGCGCCAATCGGACGATCGCCCCAGAGCGCGAACACCGGTGACGCGTGCACCTGAGACAGGAACTCGCCCCGCGGATCTGCCCAGAGGTCTTCGTCGGCACTGGCCACTTACACCGCGCGGGGCGCCATCCACGCGAGCAGCATGTGCTGATCGACCGGCAGCGCATCGGCGCGCCCGCTGAACGTCCTGTACTTCCCCGCGAACCAGTGAGGGAACGCGTCGGTGATCCGCGCCAGCGTTTCGCCGAAATGCCTCCGGGTCAGCGCCGCTCCACCTTCACCCGAGTCGTTGGAAATGACCAGCGCGAAGCGCTCGTCTTCCGCACCTGCCCAGAGCGCCGCCTTCCCGCCGCGCGAGTGGCCGACGATGGCGACGTGCCTTGCGTCCACTCGTGAGTCTGTGACGAAGTAGTCCATGGCGCGGCTTGCGCCCCACGCCCATGCCGCGAGCGCCGCCCACGCAGTGTCCGGCCGGGCCGACGCACCGTTCTCAAACAGTCGAATCGCACCCTCGCGAAACCGCTCCTTGTCATCAGGCGCAAGATCACTCACCTGGATCGCCGCGATGCCGTAGCCCCGCGCGATGACCTGCTCGGCGGGCCAGAAGTCTGACTGCTCGCGGCGGGTCGGATCTGTGTTGCTGATGGGCCGGTTGTTGAGCAGTAAAAAGACTGGAGCCGGTCCTTGCCTCGCATTCGGCAGGAACAGGGCCAGCTCGAACCGGTGCTCACGCCCAGCCTGCAGGCTGACGACCGCAATACGCTTCAACGTCGACGCGCCGTTCATCGCGCGGGCGTTGTCTTCCAGAACTTCGAACCTTAGACGCTCCGGCCGACCCGGCGATCGGCCGTACACGTGCGTGGCAAACAGCTCGAGGATTTCGGTCCGTCTTTGCCGCCATTCGGCAGGCGTCCGAACGGTAGTGCCACCGCTGGTGAGAGGATCGGGCAGCGTGTAAGGAGGCACTCGGGATTCCTCATAGTTGAATCCCGGTTGCTTCCCGGTAGTGTCGCGAACGATCTGAGGGTTGGCTTGCCACCCAGCCTGCGTGGCGCTGAACAAGAGCGCGAGCATCAAGGGCAGAAAGTTCAAGGGAAGTCCTGTCAGCAAAGTCGCCTACTGGCGCCTCAGGCGCAGGGCGATGTCCGTGTCATAGGCGGGCGCCTCGAACGTACGGATGCCGCCGCCACCAACGCGTGACCTTCGCACGACGCTTCCAGACGTAGTGGAAAGCCAATCGGCGTGCCAGACGCCGTCCGTCAGCTCGACCTGTAGCGCTGTGGGAGCGGCTGAATCGCCCGAAAACGGTGGCGTTGTGCCCCACGCAAAGTTGACCTGTGGGTCAGTGCGCTCTCCCCAGGCCTCCGACAGGTCGACGCCCTTGAAGTACTCGCCACGCAGTCCCGAACCCACCGCCGGCACCGGTTCCTTCTTTCCCGGCTTGTCGCCGGCCGGCGGTGTCCACCACAACCTCGACACACCCTGACCGCCGTTGTAGAAATACTCGAGCCGCAGCGGATAACGCACGCCCGCAGCCAGCGTGATCCGGCCGACATCTTCTTTCTCGCCGTGGTCGGTCCAATTGTCGATCAGCAACGCGTGATTGATCCAGAGACGGATGCCATCGTTCGAAAACGTGTGGAACGCGTGCTCGCCGGTGGCCTGGGCCTCGATGAAGCCCGTCCAACGCGCCGACCATGGTCCGGTCGGGCCTGTCTTCCTCACATAGATCGCCATCGCCTTGCCGCGCTCGACGAGCGCCCGCGCGGTGCCTCCCTGCGGGATGCCACCCTTGATCATGGAATCGTCGGGCGACATGCGGACGAAATCGAAGCTGTTGATGAAGTCTCTCAGGGTTCTGAGCTGACGGCGCAACTCCGGGCTGCCGCCGCCGGGCTGCGACGCTGGGTACGTGAAGGTGCCGTTTTCCTGGCCGGCGGCGAAGGAGTAATCGAGGTTGTTGTACAGTCCCCCGCCCGCGATGATGAAATCCCACGCTTCGGTGCGGTATGCCGCGTCGCTCGTGCCCCGAAAGCCCGTCTCATCGTCGCCGACCACCTTCTTGAGGGCGTAATTCAGGGCGACGGCGTCGGGCGGGGTTGCATAGTGAAAGTTGAAGATCGAGACCGAGGCGTGCTGGCTCACGATCCGCGCCGAGTTGTTGGCGATGTTCTGCGCGATCAAGTGCCTGGCGGGCAGGCCGCGCTCGGCCTCGACGATCACCTCCGCGATGTGATGCTGCCAGGCAATGGTGACGCCGCCGAAGTAGGGCTCGTTGCAGATCTCGAAGAACAGGTTGTCGAACCTGTTCAGCTCCGTCACGATCTTGCGGGTGAGCGCCTCCTGCACGACCAGCAGCCCGCCATGTTTATCCAGAGTGTAAACGTCCGTGCGCGCGACCGTGCCGAGACCGTTCACGTTGTTGGACGCATTCATCGGACTGAGTATCCACTGCATCTCCTCGTACATCGGACAGAACAGGGTGAGCTCCACGACGATGTTTTTGTTCGCGGCGTAGGCGACGAAGTCCTTGAGTCTGGTGAAATACGCTTCGTCCCAACTCGAGAGGTCGAACTTGTTCCCGCCGTTCGCGTAGCCCGGCTGCGTGCTGCGGGGCCAGGGCGCGACGAAGCGTTCGGGAAGAGGGGCCATCGTGTTGCGCGAGATGTTGAATGCTCCCTGAGGCTCGACGTAGGCGCCGCTGAAGACCCGCGTGTAGTTCATGCCGTCGGCCGACAGCGTGTCGAGATAGCGGCGGTAATCGAAGTCTAGATTCATCACCGCGCCGTAATGCTCGCCGGACGTGATGAGGATCGTGGGGCGTCCGCGCCACTGGAAGTAGTGCGGATTGTCGGCGTGAAGCGCGATAGGCGTCCACGAGTTGCTTCCCTGCGCGGGTGGCCTCGCGTCCGCGCCTCGGTCGATGCTGCCGATGAGAGCGAGTGCCACCACGACGGCAGTCATGGTCCGCAACGGCATGTATCGGCCACTCCTCTCGGTCGCGTCCTCGAGTTAGGATTCTGCACGCGCCATACAGCACTGCGCATTCTACTGTGCATTTCCGTCCGCGGGTCTCGTGAACCTTTTCACGCCATCTCCGACTACACGTGTGAGGCGGTTGAAAGAACCCTTGGATGCTGGGCGCGGCGGTGGGCGTACTCGTCCGCGCGCACCGCTCGTTCGCCCGACTCGCCGAACGGCGCGACACTCTGGAACGCGAGCTCGGAAGGAACGCTCGATGAGGGAGTCGTCGAGCGGTAGGCTAGGTGTTCCTCAATGCTTCGACCGGATCGACACGCATCGCTCGCCGGGCTGGAATCAGACATGCGGCGGCCGCGGTCGTCAGGAGGATGACGGTGACCGCGACAAACGTCAGCGGATCTGCGGGGCTAATTTCGAAGAGCCTGGCACGAAACGCGCGCATGATGAGCGCGGCGGCGCCCAGGCCGGCGGTCAGCCCTAGTGCCGCTTGCACGAGTCCTTCTCTCAGCACCAGGAGCATCACCGCCCCGGGCTTGGCGCCAAGCGTCATGCGGACGCCGATCTCGGCGGTCCGCAGCGCGACGAGATGCGCCATCACGCCGTAGATGCCAGAGGCGGCGAGCGTCAACGCGAGCACGCCAAGGATCGCGAGAAGGAGCATGGCGGCCCGGCGCGACGCGACCGACTGCGCCGCGACCTCCTTCATCGTCTGGACTTTGGAGAGCGGCAAATCCGAATCGATGGCGCGCAACTGCTCTCGAACACTTCCGGTCAGCGCCGCCGCATCGCGGTCCGTGGACAGCACGAAGGTCAGGCCGAATACCGGCTGTTGCGCGAGCGGGAGATAGAGCTCTGGATTGACGGGCGAGTCCAGGCCCCAATGCCGGACGTCGGCAACGATACCAATCACATCCACGGATGCGGTCGTTCCGCCGATGACGAGCCGGCGCCCGATCGGCGACTCGCCCGGCCAGTACCGGCGGGCCATCGTGTCGTTGACGATGCCGACAAGCGGTGTTCCGGCGCGATCGGCGGGCGTGAAGGCGCGCCCGGCGAGGAGCTGGATGCCCATCGCCCGGAAGTATTCGGGTGTGACCGCGCGCGGATGTGCCCGAGTCGGCGAACCGGTTGGCGCGTCGCGCCCTTCGATCGTTACCCCGAGGCGGCTGTCCTGGCCGCTGAGCGGCAGGTGACTCGTCGCGCCGACGGCGCGCACGCCGGCAATGGACGCAAAGCGCTGTTCGAGTTGATCGAATGTTGCGAGCCGCGTCTCGGCTGTGCCGTAGCGCCTGCCCGGCAGCGTCACGAGCGTCGTCAGCGCGCCGTCGGGCTCGAAGCCCGGCTGCGCTTGGAGCAGGGCCTGGAAACTGCGAAGCGTCAGACCGGCGCCGACCAGCAGCACGGAAGCCAGCGCGATCTCTCCCACGACGAGTGCCAGCCTGAGGCGGCGTCGAACCAGGCCGAACGTCCTCGTGCCATCCTTTAGTACGTTGTGCAGATCCTGGCTGGCGAGGTGCCAGGCTGGAAGGAGCCCAAAGAGGAGGCCGGTCGCGATCGACAGCGCGAAGGTGAACGCCAGCACGCGCAGGTCCAGTCCGAACCGACGCAAGCCGAGCACTGGCAACGCCTCAGGCGTCAGCTGGCGCAGCGACTGAATGCCCCAATACGCGACGAGCAGACCCGCGAGTCCGCCAAGCATTCCGAGGACGAGGCTCTCGGTCAGCGTCTGGCCGACGAGCCGCGCGCGACCCGCGCCGAGCGCCGCGCGAACCGCCATTTCGCGCCGGCGGCCGGCCGCCCGGGCCAGCAGCAGGCTTGCCACGTTTACGCACGCGATGAGCAGGACGAACGCCACCGCTCCCAGAAGCAGCAAGAGTCCGCCGCGAATGCTCTGACTCTGTTCGCTGCCCCGCTGGACCGGACCCGCGATCTGATCGCGCAGCGCCATGACCCAGACGCCGTGTCGCCGATTCGTCTGGGGATACTGTTCCGAGAGCTGTGCGCCGACGCGATCCATGTCAGCCCGAGCCTGCTGAAGCGTAACGCCAGGCTTCATCCGCGCGTAAACGAACAGCTCATGATTGGCCCGGGGGAGCGGCTGCGAAACGCCTTCCAGCGCCAGCGGCGCCCACAACTCAATCGTGCCATCCGCGAACTCGAACGTGCTCGGCAGAACACCGACGACTTCGTGCGAGCCTCCGTTCAGCACAAGCCGGCGGCCAATCACCGACGGATCGGATCCAAACATGCGCTGCCAGAGGCCATGGCCGAGAATCACCACCCGCTGGTTCCCGACGACACCCTCCTCGGCTCTGAACGTGCGTCCGAGCTCCGGCCTGGTGCGGAACACATCGAAGAAAGCCGGTGAAACGGCGGCGGCCGGAAGCCGCACAGGCTCGCCGACGCCGGTGAGGTCGACGGTCATGGGCGTGTAGGCGGCGATCGATTCGAAGGTTGTGTTCATCTTCGCCCAATCGACGTAGTCCGCCGGGGCCACGACGTTGTCCAGCACGCCTTCAGCCTGACGCTTCTCCCACACCATCACGAGTCGGTCCGGCTCTTCGTAAGGCAGGGGTCGGAGCAGCACGGCGTCCACTGCGGAGAAGATGGCGGTGTTCGCGCCGATGCCGAGGGCGAGCGTCAAGAGCGCCACGATTGTGACGCCCGGCTGTCGCACGACCAGCCGCAGGGCGTGCCGGAGATCCTGCTTCAGGACACTCATCCACCACCTCCATCGCCGCAGCTCACGCGCGAGATTCTTTCGCCGCTCGCGCAGGATGCTGAGCCTCTCCGCGCCTCCATGAATCACCGCGTCGAGGATCGCGCGCACCCAGATCCGGATGACGCTCTCACCCGCGGCCCGCGCGGCGGCGAGCTGCGAGTCGAACATCTGCGCCATGTCGTCGCCGAACTCCCGTCGAACGCGACGGGGAAAGGCCCGCAACAAGACGCGGTAGGCGCGACTCATCCTCTCGTCCGCGCCAGCAGGCGCTTCGCGCGCGCCTCGACGACCGCGGCCTCGAGCCGCTGCGCTTCCGCTGCAGCGACGCGGGTGCCGAGCGCTGTCAGGCGGAAGTACCGCCGCCGCTCGTCGTCTGTGTCGTCCGGCGGCCGGACGTTAACCGTCTCGATCAGGTCGTCGCTGAGCATCGTGCGGAGCGTTCGATAGAAGTTGCCTGGCATGAGCCGGCTGAAGCCGCCGCGCTGCTGCACGCTGCGAACCAGGCTCCAGCCGTGGCGCTCGCCGTCGGCAAGGGCGAGCAGGACCTCGAACATCAGGGGTTTGAGAGGTAAGTGGGCGTCGATCTCGGCGCGCGACACACGCGGTCTCATCGGGGGATACTAGAATCATTTTGATACTAGTGTCAAACGACGTCTGGACGAGCCTGGCTTCACGATCGCAGACCTCGGCAATGGGTCATCAGTTTGAACAAATGATCCAGCCTTAGAGGGACCGAGTTGTAAAATCAGGCGACCTACGTCTCGGAGCAGACGGCTGTGCGCGACGGCAAATGTCGATGATGAGACGCGCGCGCCATGAGAGCCGCGACTGCGCGACCGGGCGCGCGCACACAACGCCGCGCGTCTGACTGAGGCCGTCAACCTCAAGAACGGCGTGGGCCACACACGCGTGGCCTTGGGCGGAGATCAAGTGGAGCTGGGAACAGCCGCACCCTCACACGTAGCTCAACCACCAGTCCCGGCGCCGTGCCTTGAATCCCGCGAACCAACGGCACAACGGGTAGAGGAGCGCGACGACCCCGATCCAGACGGCGTACACCACCCAGAGCGGGTAGCCGAAGTCTGCTGGAAACAGGTCTCGTGGCCCTCCCATGGACGGCAGGGGATTAAAGAGGAAGGCCAAAGAGGCAGTGCCGTACCGCAGCCAGGCGAACAACGACGCCAGTACGTGCAGCGTCCAGAAGTGCACGACGTAGTAGAAGAGCGGCACACGGCCGAGCACGACCAGTGGGTTGCTCGTGCGCGATCCACGGCGATCGAGGTACGCCAGAGCCAGGAGCGCCGGGCCCATCGTCATCAGGAGAAACGCCAGGGAGGGCGGGTACTTCGTCGTCCTGAAAAACGAGATTACTGTGAGCGCGGCCGATGGCTGCCCCGACCACGGTACCGGGTCGCCATACAGGTTCACCGCCCGCAGCACCACGAAGCCGACGATCAGAATCGTTCCCCATCTCAGCACGACTCGTCGGCGCGCCTCCGGTGCGAGCAGGAAGATGGGGCCGGCACCGAAGCCCGCGGCCATCACGGCAACCCACGGCACCACCGGGTAGCCAACGACTACGGGAACGCCGCCGACGACGAAGACGCCTGATTGGTGCAGCACATTCCAGAGGCCTGCGAGCACACCCAGCTGCGACGCCTGAATCCCGTCAAGAATGTTGTGGAGGGCGATGACGGCCAGGCTCAGCACCGCGAGCATGCGATGCGGCAGGTGCACGAGCAACGCGAGCGCGACCATCGAGATGCCAAGCGCCCACAGCACGAGCAGGAGCACGGGGTAGCGCGCGTCGAACGAGAAATTCATCGCCAGCCGCATCACCGTCAGCTCGACGAGCACGAGCCAGAGTCCGCGCGTCCAGAGAAACCGCGAGAGTTGCGATCTCGTCGAGCCAGGACGCTGCAGCCGCAGGAAGGCGCCGACGCCGGCCGTAAAAAGGAACACCGGCGCGCACACGTGCGTGATCCACCGCGAAAGGAACAGAATGGGCGTAGTTCGGGTGAGGTCCTCCGGCGAGAACGCCATGGCTCCCGCGTGAAAGAAATCGCGGGTGTGGTCGAGCGTCATGAGGACGATGACCGCGCCCCGCAGGGCATCGATGGCGGTGAGTCGTGAGCTCGGTCGAGGCGCCGTCGTCATGCGCGCGACAGGTTCGAGGGTCGCGCGGGGATGTCCGGCTGACGTCGTTGTCACTCCCAGATTATGTCTGCGGGTCTGGCCGGGACGCGAGGATGTCCTCGAGAGCCGCCAGGCGCAACTGGATCTCGCTGAGACTCGTCGTCCGCAGCCGCAGGAAGATGCCGACCGTGCTGAGCGTCGCGATGAGGATGGCGAGCATCCCGAGGACAATGATCAGCGGCATGGCAGCCCCCACGATGGCACCCCGCGGCACCGCGCCCACGGCTACGGCGCTCATCGTCTCAGACACCTGCAGGCCGATCATCACGGCAAAGAGCAGCACGATGGCGATCGTCACGGACCAGGCCGTCACGCTGACCTTACGAAGGAAACGGTCGCGCCGCTTCTCGTGTTCGATAAGCGCCCACGCCTCGTCCGCGGCCGGTGAAGTTGATTTCTTCATGTGTGACCTCACGTCAGAAGTCCATGCAAGCGTCGTTTCGCGTGGTGCAGCCGCGTCCGAACCGTCCCGATCGGACAGCCGACGACGAGCGCGATCTCGGCATAGCTCAGGTCGTCCCGATACCGGAGCAGCAGGACCTCGCGCTGCGCGGGCGCGATCCTGGCCATCGCCGCCTCCAGGATGCTCTCGTCGAGTGCCGCGAAGCTGGGCTCCTCAGGCTCGCTCGCTTCGACCGGCACCGTTGCGGTCTCTTCAATCAACTCCTGCTCACGCTTCCGCTTTCGCAGGAAGTCGATCGCACGGTGTCGTGTCGTGCGAAACAGCCAGGTCCTGAAGGCGGCGGGGTTCGCAAGCGTGCTGATGCCCCGATATACCGTGAGCCACACCTCTTGCTGCACATCCTCCGCGTCGTCGCTGATCAGGCTCCTGAGATGCCCGAGCGTTCGCTGCCCGAACCAGTCAAAGAGGCGCGCAAACGCCTGATCGTCGCCAGCCTGGCACCGCAGCACCAGGAGGTGCAGCTGCAGGTCGTCTCTCTCCGAACTGTGATCGGACATGGCCGCTCAACGCGTACCCCCGATGTTGCCGTCGTAGTGACGCTCGGAGAGCGGAAAAGTTCACAGCGGCGGGTCAGCCGAAGCGCTTGTCGTCGGCTGATGGACCGTACAAGGCGGGCACGGTTGCCCCCATGAGGCGCAGATAGACGGTCATCTGGCCCCGGTGGTGTGCCCAGTGATTGATCGTGTCGCGAATCATCTCGTGCCGTGTGGTCTCCGCGACCACCTGACCGCCCGCGAGCAGGCGCCATGACGTTTTCAGGTGCTGTTCGCTCGTGCCTTTCAGTGCGGCGCGCGCGTCTTCGGCGGACTTGTCCAGTGCTTGCAGATACTCGGCGCTCGTGTTTTTCTGGGCCCGTGGGTGCTGCGGACCATCTTTCGGCGCGATGTCGAGCTCGTCCTGCTTGATGATCATCGTGATCCACGTCGGGATCGTGGCCACCATGTCGGTGAGATAGCCGAAGATCATCGACTTCTCGTGCGGCTTCCAGTCGTGCTTGCCTTCTGGCACCTGTTCGAGCGCGCGGCGGCTGCGTGCGACCTCACGGTCGAGCTCCGCGAGAAACAGCTCCGTCAACTCCATCCCACACCTCCAGTTGTCCGCAAGGGTGCCGACTGAACCGTCGGAGCCGTGCGGCTCACTTCTCCTTCTGCGAAATTCATACCGCTTGATACCTCTAACTGGCTACCACCTGGATCCAGCCAGTTTGGGTCAGCTGCGACCCGCCGTCCGTGCCTGGCACGGACCGCGGGTTCGAGATATCCTGCGGGCACGTGGCGAGCCGAATGCCGTTCGTCGTGCTGCTCCTCGCATGGATCTCGACTGTGTCCGGGTCGAGGCCGCATGCGCTCACTGACCAGTTCGCCCTGCCCGATGATCTGGAGATTGCGCTCTGGGCGGAATCGCCGATGTTTTTCAACCCGACGAACATCGACGTGGATGCACGGGGCCGCGTCTGGGTAGCGGAGGCGGTGAACTACCGGGACTTCAATACCGCGAAGCAGGGGCCGCTCACCCATCGCGACGGCGACCGGATTCTCATCCTTGGAGATAGCAACGGCGACGGCCGCGCCGACACATCGAAGGTGTTCGTGCAGGACAAGGACCTGCGGGCGCCTCTGGGCCTCGCGGTAATCGGCAACCGCGTGGTGGTGTCTGCGTCGCCTCATCTGATTGTCTACACGGACGAGAACGGAGACGACAAACCAGATAAGAAAGAGATTCTGCTGACCGGCTTCGGCGGTTTCGATCACGACCACGGCCTGCACGCGCTTGTCGCGGGACCCGACGGGCGCTGGTACTTCAATACGGGCAACGCCGGCCCGCATACGGTCACGGACCGTTCAGGGTGGACCCTTCGTGCGGGAAGCCTGTATACCGGCGGCACACCGTACAACCTGAAGAACCAGAGCGGAATGGTGAGCGACGATGGCCGTGTGTGGACCGGAGGCCTCGGCCTGAGGATCGAACCCGATGGCACGCGCCTGACCGTGCTCGCTCACAACTTCCGCAACGCCTACGAATGGCGGTCGACTCGTTCGGCGATCTCTGGCAGAACGACAACGACGATCAGGTGATGGCGTGCCGGACCACGTGGCTGATGGAGGGCGCGAGCGCCGGTTACTTCAGTAGAGACGGCTCGAGGTACTGGCAGGCCGATCGCCGGCCCGGACAGGATACGTTCACTGCGCACTGGCACCAGGACGATCCCGGCGTGCTGCCGGCCGGCGACAATACCGGCGCCGGCGCGCCCGCCGGCATCGTTCGCTACGAGGGAGACCAGATCGGTCCCCGCTACCGTGGCCTCCTCCTCAGCGCGGAGGCGGGCCGGAACGTCATCTACGCCTATCTCCCCAAAGCGCAGGGCGCAGGCTTCACGCTCGAGCGGTCCGACTTCTTGTCGAGCCTCGTCAAGCCGAACGAAAACTACGTCTGGCATCAGGTCGAGCAGGATCGTCGCAAGTGGTTTCGGCCAAGCGACGTGGCGGTCGGGGCGGACGGCGCGATCTACGTGGCCGACTGGTACGATCCGATTGTCGGCGGGCACCAGATGCGCGACGGCAAAGGATACGGCCGCATCTACCGCATCACGCCCAAGGGCCGGAAGCTCACTACGCCATCGATCGATCTGAGCACGACCGCCGGTCAGATTCAGGCGCTGCTCAGTCCGGCCATCAACGTACGCAGTAGTGGCTTCGAGCGACTCAAAGCGACGGGCGCCGCGGCGCTGCCGGCCGTGAAGAACCTCCTGGCAGAGCGCAACCCGTATCACCGCGCGCGCGCGATCTGGCTGCTGGCAGCGCTCGGTCCAGCCGGCGTGCGGGAGGTCGAGCCGCTGCTCGCCGACTCCGACCCGCAGCTGCGTATCACCGCGTTTCGCGCGCTTCGGCAGGTGAAGCGTTCTGTGCTGGCCGAAGCACGGCGCCTGTCGGAGGACCCGTCGCCGGCCGTCCGCCGCGAGGTTGCTGTCTCGCTGCGTGGCGTTCCCTTCGACGACAGCCGCGACATTCTGCTGACCCTCGCTTCCGGATACGACGGCGTCGATCGCTGGTACCTGGAAGCCCTGGGCACCGCAGCGGCGGGCGCGGAGGAGGCGCTCTATTCTGCGTTACTCCCCGTTCTAGGAAATCCCGACCCCACTCTGTGGAATGCGCGGTTCTCGGCAATCGCCTGGCGCCTGCATCCGCGTCGGGCGATCGACGCCTTCAAGGCACGCGCGGCATGGCCTCGACTTCCCGCCGATGCGCGGCGCCAGGCGCTCGTGGCTCTCGGCTTCATCAACGATCCCCGGGCCGCACAGGCCATGGCCGATCTGACGCGCAGCGGACTTCCTGATGTCGCCGAGCAGGCCGTCTGGTGGATCACTTATCGGAAGATGAACGACTGGCGGGATTATCCAGTCGACGGATGGGTCATCGGTCTGCCCGAGGCGAAGCCGAGCGATCTCGACGCGACGCCGAGCTCGCTCGAGCAGATCCTGCCTCTTCGCGCGCTCGTCCTCGACGGTGCCGCGCCCATCGACCGGCGCATCGATGCCGCGATTGCGATGGCCAGGGACGGAGACGGCGCCCAGCTCCTCATTCAGCTCGCGGCCGAGAACAAGATCGCCGGTCCATTGCGAGAGGCCGTTGGCTCGGTCATCTTCACCAACCCCGACCGCAGCGTCCGGTCGGCCGCTGCCGGCCATTTTCCGCGCCCGGGCGGGCAGCCACGCATGATGGTGGCCGACGTCACTGCCCGCACAGGAAACACCACCCGCGGCGAAATGCGGTACTACGCCGCAGGCTGCTCGACCTGCCACCGGTTCGGTTCTGCAGGCCCTTCGACTCCGCTCAGGGCAGGCTCCGATGTTGGGCCTGAGCTCACCGACATCCGGAAGAAGTTCGATCTGCCGCGCCTCGTGGAAGCGATCGTCAATCCCAACGCCGCCGTCGCGTTCGGCTACACCGCCGAGCTGTTCGTCACCCGTCGCAACGAGCCGCACATCGGCTTCCTGCTGGCCGATGGCCCGACGGTCTCCATCCGCGACGGCTACGGCCGGGTGTTCTCGTTCGCACGTCAGGACATCGCCACACGCGTGCCGTTGAAATCGAGCCTGATGCCAGACCCGCTGGCGCTGGCATTGACCGAACAGGATGTCGCGGACATCGCGGCCTTTCTGATGGCGCCAGTAAAGCGCTGAACAATGACCCGCTCATTGTGAGGCGGTGAGCGACGAGAGGCCGTGCCGCAAATGCGGTCCGGGTTGGAGATGGCTCGAACGCGCCACGACTCGGGTCACGATGCGCGCGAAGACCACGGTGACCACGAAGAAACACCTGGTTTAGACCTTCGTGATCTTTGTGAGCTTCGCGATCCTCGTGAGTGATTCCGTGACAGTTGAAACAGTGGCTATCTGTCGAGGTAACCGTCATGAAACGCGCCCTGCCCTCCCGACGCGAACTGCTGCAGAACGCGGCGGCGCTCCTCGGCGCCGGACTCGCAGGCGGCGGTGTCCGAGACGAGTGGGCCGGCAGCCGTGGACGATTCAGCATCGGGGCGTGCGACTGGTCGATCGGCATGCGCGGCAAGACCGAGGCGATGGCGCTCGCGCGGCAGCTCGGCATCGACGGCGCCCAGGTGTCGATGGGACACGTGTCCACAGAAAACGCCGAGAGCGATCTGCACCTGCGCCGTCCCGACGTGCAGCGCGCGTACCGCGAGGCCGCGGCGACGAGTGGCGTGCGCGTCGCGGGGATTGCCCTCGACGTGCTGAACCAGGTCCCTTACAAGTCGGATCCTCGCACCGAGCAGTGGGTCAGCGACAGCATCGATGTCGCCCGCGCGCTCGACGTCCGCGTCGTTCTGCTCGCGTTCTTCGAACGAGGCGACCTGCGGAACGACGCGGATGGGCAGGCGGAGGTCATCCGCCGGCTCAACACGCGTGGCCCCCAAGGCTGAGGAGCGCGACGTGATCCTCGGGATCGAGTCATGGCTCAGCGCCGGCGATCACCTGCGCATCATCAACGCGGTCGGTTCACCGAACGTGCAGGTGTACTACGATGTGGCGAACGCCACGCAGATGGGCTACGACATCCACGCAGAGATCCGCCAGCTCGGCCGCGAGCGCATCTGCGAGTTCCACGCGAAAGAGAACGGCTTCCTCCTCGGCCAGGGCCGGGTCGATTTCGCAGCAGTGCGCAAGGCCATGGACGACATCGGGTACTCGGGGTGGATCCAGATCGAAGGCGACGTCCCGAAGGGCAAGCCGATGCTCGAGAGCTATGTCGAGAACGTCCGGTTCATGCGAGCGCAGTTCACATAACCCGGGATGTGCGAACGCTTTCCTGGCCGGCGCGGTCGATCATCGCGCCCCCTCTGGTCAGAAGCCTCTATAGCCGCCGAGTCACAGTAGATGGCAGGGTATCGAGGATTCGATATGTCGTCGTGACAGAGCCGAACTGCACCTGATCACCATCTTCGAGCGCGATCACGTGTTCGACACGCTGGCCGTTGACCCGGGTGCCGTTCTTACTGCCTAGATCCTCGACGGTCGTCTTTTCGCGCGTCACGACAATCGTGGCGTGGCGTCGCGAGAGGGTCACAGAGTCGATGCGGACCGCGCAGTCGCGATCGCGGCCAACCAGGTTCGAACCCTCGGCAAGGTGCCACTCGCCGCGCCTCGACACAAGTCGAGGGCCTGTCGGACTAGGCCTGGAAATCTCAACCGCCGGCGCCGACCGCGCATCACCCTGAAAAGCGTAGCCATGTCGCGGAACGGTTCGGATGTACCGCGCAACCCGTGGCGCGTCGCCCAACGCGGCCCGGATTTCCGCGATCAGATTGTGTAGGCTCGCGTCCGACACGAACGTGTCGGGCCAGAGACGTTCGAGGATCTCGGTCTTCGCAACAGCCTCTGGGCGCCGGTCGAGAAGAAGCTCCAGCAGATCGAAGGCCTTGGGAGACAGCGGCGTAGCGCTCCCATGGCGACGAAGCACCCGCTGACCCGAGTCGAACTCGCATTCCCCAAAAACGAGACGCATAGGCAAAAGAATTAGAGTTTCATGAGGATTCCGCGAGGACAGCGTGATCCGCCCGTGCCTATACTGGCACACGGAGACCTTTATGACCCGACAGCGAAGAGTGGCGGCCCTTCTGATATGCCTGCCCACGTTCCTGGGCTGCCAGGGAGAACCGGCGTCCACCCAGGGCCTCGGCGCCAAGATCTGGGTCGGGCGCTATCAGGAGTTCGAGGAATATCTGAGGACCGCCGAGTGCGTGAGCATGTACGGGTCTGACCCTCGCAAGGCGACGCGCTGCACCCTGCGACCGGGTGGGCCCATCGCCCGGATGGCCTGGAGATCACCCCCAGATGTCTACCGCGGTTTCCGGGAGAGCTACAAAACCGAGATCGCCGCGTACGAGCTCGACAAGCTTCTGAAGATGGACATGGTGCCGCCCACCGTGGAATATCAGCTCCAGGGAATCAAGGGAGCTGCCCAACTGTGGCTGGAGGGCGCCTTGGGAGTGAAGGCCGACGAGTCACCAGACGAGTCACACCGGACCGCCTGGGAAGACCAGCTGGTGCGGACGAGGATGTTCGATAACCTCATTGGCAACCGAGACAGAAACTGGGGAAACATGCTCCGCGACGCTACGTGGAATCTGTTTCTGGTCGATCATTCACGAGCGTTCGGGGCCGGCACCGAGCTTCCCTCCAAAATGACCCGGATCGACGACGCCTACTGGGCCAGGATCGAGGGCCTGACCCGCGACGAGCTCGACCGGGCGCTACGCCCGTGGCTTGACGAAAACCAGATCAAGGCCATCCTCGACCGCCGCGAGAAAATGAGGGCGGAAGTCAAGTCGCTCCCGAGATAAGAGGAGCCTACCGGGGAATGGGGACACCTGCGGTCTGGCCGATGACCACAAAGACGATCTCTCATTACGAGATCCTGGCGCCGATTGGTGAAGGCGGCATGGGCGTCGTCTACCGCGCCCTTGATACGCGGCTCGGCCGGCCCGTCGCCCTCAAGCTGATCCGCCCCGATGGGCCGATCGACGGCGAGAGCCGGAAGCGCTTCGTCCAGGAGGCGAGAGCCGCCTCTGCCTTGAATCATCCCCACATCGTGACGATCCACGACATCGGGCAGGACCAGGGTGTCGACTTCATCGCGATGGAGTTTGTCGCGGGCGCGTCGCTCGCCTGGGTGATTGCACAGAGCCAGCTGAGGATCGAGGACGGGCTGAAGTACGCGGTTCAGATCGCGGACGCGCTGACGGCTGCACACGCCGCTGGAATTCTCCATCGCGACCTCAAGCCGGCCAACATCATGGTCAGCGATAAGGGCTCGATCAAAGTTCTCGATTTCGGTCTCGCGAAGCTGACCGAGTCCGTCGAGTTCAAGCCGATAGACGAGCGCGCCTCGACAGGTACCGCTCCCGCCGGAGGGCAGCTTCACACCGAGGAAGGAACGATCCTCGGCACGGCCGCATACATGTCGCCCGAACAGGCGGAGGGGAAACCAGCGGATGCGCGATCGGATGTCTTTTCGTTCGGTGCTGTGCTCTACGAGATGATCACCGGCCGCCGTGCATTCACCGGCGCGACGAGGATGTCCACACTGGCGGCGATCCTGACGAGAGCGCCGGAACCGCCGAGCCACGTGGTCCGTGGGCTGTCGCCTGAACTCGAGAAGCTGATTGTGCGCTGTCTCCGCAAGAGCCCTGAGCGACGTTGGCAATCGATGGCGGACCTGAAGGTTGCGCTCGAGGACCTGCGTGAAGAAACCGATTCGCGCAGTTTGGTTGAAGCCGTCGTCTCGGTGCCGGCCCGCCGATGGACCAGAGAGTTGATAGCCGGGCTCGCGGTCGTCGCGATCGGAGCGCTGACGTTCGGCTTGTGGTGGCGGGCCAGTCGGACGCAGCCGGAGGCCGTACCACGACCCTTCCTGACGAGGCTCACGTCAGACGTCGGCTGGACGGACCATCCAGCCATCTCACTCGATGGGAAGTTCCTTGCCTACGCCTCCGATCGCAGCGGCGAAGGCAATCTGGACATCTGGGTCCAGCCGATTCCGGATGGCGCGCCGGTCCGACTGACCCGTCACGCCGCAGACGAAGTCGATCCGTCGTTCTCGGCCGATGGCAGCCGGATCGCCTTTCAATCCAGCAGGCCCGGAGGAGGCATCTACGTCATCCCGACGCTCGGAGGCGAAGAGAGGCTGCTCGCCGCGCGAGGGTTCTCGCCGCGCTTTTCGCCCGACGGAAGCTGGATCGCGTATGGCGTTGCAGAACAGGGGGGCGGCCGAATCTACGTCGCTCCAGCCGCCGGCGGTCCGGCCATACCTGTCGCCGCCGGCTTCTATCGAGTGCAGGCACCGGTGTGGTCACCGGACGGTCGATACCTGCTGTTCTGGGCGCAGCGCCACCGCGACGCGCCGCCGGAGAACAACGTCGACTGGTACGTGTCGGCGATCTCCGGCGGAGTGCCCGTACCCGCGGACGCGCGGCGGGTGCTGATGCGAGAGCGATTCCAGGCGTTTCAAGGGCTCCCGCTCCCGGATGCCTGGGTGCGTGAGGGAAACCGCATTCTCTTTCATGGCAACGTCGGCGACTCCTCGAACATGTGGCAGATTGCACTCTCTCCGGAGAACTGGCACGTCAACGGGACGCCGCAGCGGGCAACGTTCGGCACGACAGACGAAGCGGCGGCCTCGGTGACCTCGGACGGACGGATGGTGTTCATCAGCCGGACGATGGGCGCGGACATCTGGAGCGTGCCGATCGACGCAAACCGCGGGAGCGTGGAGGGGCCGCGGCAACGAGTGACCGAAGACGCCGCGGATGATTACGACCCCACGCTGTCTGACGACGGGACAACGCTGGTGTTCCGTTCGCGGCGGGCCGGTCGGTTCAGCGTCGCGCTGAGGAGGCTGGGGACCAGCGCGGAAACGGTTCTGACCCGAATGCCGGAGGATCATTACCCGGCGGTCAGCCGCGACGGAACGAAGGTCGCGTACTCGTTTCGACAGAATGGCAAGATGCCGATCTTTGTCGTGGCCGCGAGCGGAGGAACGCCCGAGCAGGTGTGCGACGATTGCGGCGAAGTGGAGGCGTGGTCCCCTGGTGGCGACCAGATCATGTATGTTGCGGCGACAGATCCGTCAAGCGTGGGCCTCCTGAGGATCGGCTCTTCACCTGACCACGGGTGGCTGAGGAATCCGGGCTACGGCATCTACAATCCACGCCTCGCTTCGGACAGCGGCTGGATCGCGTTCAACGGCAGGACGGATCGGCGGGCCCCCGCGCAAGTATTTGTCGCCAGGGTAGTAGCCTCCGTTGTGGCACACCAGAAGGACTGGATCGTGATCAGTCAGGATGGCGAGGCGCCGAGCTGGTCGCCAGATGCGGGTCTCCTGTACTTCTGGTCGGATCGTGACGGCGCTCCCTGCCTCTGGGCACAACGGCTCGATACGGCGACGAAACGGCCGACCGGGGTGCCGCTCGGCATCCAGCACTTCCACAGCAAGAGTTTGTCGTGGAAGAACCTGTACCTCGGCGCGCCGGATATCGCCGTGGCGCGCGGCAAGATCCTCTTCAACCTGGGCGAGCACGCGGGCAATATCTGGATGACGGATGTGCTGCGGAGCCGGGAGTAAGGTTCGTGCGCTGTTGATTTCGCGGCGCTGAACCGAGCTCAGCCGGAACCGAAACTGTTGCAGTCGGCAGTTTCGAGGTCGCCGCTGCGTTCAGCCTTCAGTTATGCTAGTTTCTTAGCATGTCTTTGAGGACCTCGATCCGCTCACTCCGCCGCAACCCCTGGTTCGCCGTGACCGCGGTCCTGACCATTGCGCTGGGCATCGGTGCCACGGCGTCGATCTTCAGCATCGTGAACCGCGTGCTCTTCGCACCCCTTCCCTACAGCCATTCCGACCGGCTCGTCTGGATCGCCACATGGAACGCGGAGCGGGGGCAGTACTCGAAGAGCTCGGGTTACGACTTCAACGTCTGGAAGCAACGGACCGAGATCTTCGAATCGGTCGAGGCCTACTGGGATCGACCGTATACCGTCACCGGCACCGCTCGTCCGGAAGGATTGGTCGGCTGGCAATTCACCACCGGCCTCTTCGCCATGCTGGGCACGCCAGCGGCGATTGGCCGCACGTTCGTGCCCGAGGATGGCGAGGCGGAACGGGACAGCGTGGTCGTGCTCAGCGACGGCCTGTGGCGCCGGCGCTTCGACGCCCGATCCGATGTGGTCGGTACCACGGTGGAGCTCGATGGGCGCGCGCACACGATCGCAGGTGTGATGCCACCCACCTTCACGCATCCGTATCCCAACTCGCAGCTGTGGACGCCCGTGGCATTGTCGAGCGCGGCGCTCGACGATCGCAAGCAGCGGCCTTTGCGCGTCGTCGCCCGCCTGCGAGACGGCGTGACCCGCGAGCGGGCCGAGGCCGAGCTGCGCGCCATCGCGCAGCGGCTGGCCCGGGAACATCCCGATACCCACGAGGGCTTCTCCGTGTCGGTGCGGCCGCTCCGCGATTTCTATGTCGGCGACGTGCGCCAGCTCCTCTGGGTGCTGCAGGGCACGGCGTTCGTTCTCCTGCTCATAGCCGTATCCAACGTAGCGAGCCTTGTCCTCGTGCGCGAGACAGGCCGACAACGGGAAACGGCGGTCCGCCTGGCGCTCGGTGCAAGCCGGCTCGATCTCTTGCGACAGCACCTTACCGAAGGGCTCACGCTGGCGGCGTTCGGTGCGATCGGTGGCCTGTTGCTTGCGATGTGGGGCACTCAGGTGCTTCCGCAACTGCTTGCCACGCGCCTGCGCAACATGGCCCTGCCCGACGGCATCACCGGATGGATCGACGCGCGCGTTCTTCTGGCGACGGCCTGCGCCGCGATCGCCGCCGGCGTGATGTTTGGCGTGACGCCGCTCGTCGGACGCGCCGATCGATTGTCGGGGTCGCTGCGCGCTGCCAACCGGGGCGCGACGGGCGATCGCCGCACCCGCCTTTTGAGACACGCCATCGTCACGGCACAGATCGCGCTGTCGGTGCTGTTGCTCGTCGGCGCCGGCCTGCTCGTGCGGAGTTTCGCGCGGCTGCAGGATCGATCGTTCGGTTTCGAGACCACTGACGTCGTGACCGCTCAGCTGGTGCTGCCACGCGATCGATATGCCTCGCCCCAGCAGAGCGGGGCGTTTCTCGATCAGCTGGTCGCGACCGTCTCGGCGCTGCCGGGGGTCGAGTCCGCCGCGGCCGTGAATACCCTGCCGCTCACGGGCTTCAACGCGCTGCGCCCGCACAACCTTCCAGGTCAGCCGCTCCAGGAGCGCCTCGCCGAGTTCCGGATCGTCACGCCGGCCTACTTCCGGACGATGGCGATCCCGCTCCGTCGCGGGCGCACGTTCGACGAGCGCGATCGGTCGGGATCGCTGGACGTCATCGTCGTCAACGAAACCGCAGCCCGGCGTCTCTGGCCGGGCGTCGATCCGGTCGGGCAAAGGTTGATGGTTCCGGACTTTGGCGCCTTTTCGCCAAAGGAGGTGATTGGTGTCGTGGGCGACACGCGTCATCACGATCTTGCGAAGGACCCCGAGCCCGAGATCTATCGGCCTGCCGCTCAGGCCTACTGGCCCTTTTTTGGCCTCGTCGTGCGAACGCACTCCACGGCCGAGGGACTCGAGCGCTCGCTCGGCGATGCGGCCGCGCGCGTGGACTCGACCGTTCCCATCAGCGCCGTGCAGGGCCTAGCTGCGCTGGCCGACACCACGTGGGCGTGGCGGCGCTCGAGCATGACTCTGCTCGGCGCCTTTGCCGCGGCAGCGTGTCTGCTCGCGTTCGTGGGTGTTTACGGCGTGATGGCGTTCGGCGTGAGCGAGCGATCGCGGGAGATCGGCGTGCGCGTGGCGCTCGGCGCGAAGCCATCGGACGTCGCGCGAACGATCCTGGCGCAGGCCGCCTGGCTCACGGGCACGGGCACCGCCATCGGGCTCGTGCTCGCGGGGCTCGTGGGAGGCGTCCTGAGCGCGCTTCTCTTCGGCGTCACCCCGCTCGATCCGCCGACGTTCCTCGTCGTCGCGTTCGTCACCGTCGCAGCGGGTCTTCTGGCGTCAGCAATGCCTGCGCTGACGGCAATGCGCCTCGATCCGACCGAGGCGCTGAAGAGCGAGTAGCCCGAGTTACCGGACCGCGTACCGCTTGGCCGACGCCAGGTCTCGGCGCAGCTCCTCCACGGTACGACGCGGGCCGTACCCGGGAGTGTCTCGCTGAATGCGCCAGCCCTCTCTGAGCGGTCCCGCATCGACCGTGTCGAAGCCGAACTGGTCGAGCAGATGGGTGACCGACGCCTTCGCCGCCTGGTCATCGCCGGCAATGACCAGCGCCCGCCGGTTCTTCGAGCCTGCAGGCTGCCCGTGTGCGGTGAGCTCGGCGGCGTAGATATGGTTGAACGCCTTCACAACCTTCGACGTCGGCAGGTGCGCCTGCAACAGCTCCGACGTGGTGGTCGACTCGTTGTCGAGCTCGCGGATATGGCCGTCCCGTTCGGGATAGTAGTTGTTCGTGTCGATGACGATCTTGCCCGCCAGCGGCGCGACCGGCACAGCGCGGTAGTTCTTCAATGGCACGGTGACAACGACGATGTCTCCGGCCTCAGCCGCATCGACTGCCGTGCCTGCGCGTGCGCTCGGTCCGAGCTCTGCGACGAGCGCAGACAACGTTTCCGGCCCGCGCGAGTTGCTGATCACCACGTTGTAGCCGTGCGCCACGGCGAGCAGGGCGACCTGGCTGCCGATGTGCCCGGCACCGATGAGTCCGATGGTCTTCATGTCTTACGCTCCTGTGCCTTCAAGACTACTCCCTTCTCCCTTCCCGTGATCTACGACAATACCGGAATCCGCGGCGTCAGAAGATCGCCAAGACCAATCCGGCGCAGAAACTCTGCGCGGATCCGATCCGCGACGGTATTGACAACCTCGCAACCATCCTGATGGCGTGGCATCCGCGCCTGCACACCAACGCTGCGCATGTGTGGCTCAGATCGATGGTGCGAGCGGCGGCTCAGGCACTGTCACCCGCGGCTCGCTGAGTACAATGGCATCGGCGCTGCTCGTGGACCAGCTTCCTGCAACCATCGGTCGCTTCCGGATCGACCGCCGCCTTGGCGAAGGTGGCATGGGCGTGGTGTACGCCGCCTACGATGACGCGCTGCAGCGCGAAGTCGCCGTCAAGCTGCTGAGGACCGAAGGCGCCGTGCGGTCGTCGGCGCTTTTGCGCGAGGCGCGCGCCGCCGCACGGATCACGCATCCGAGCGTCTGCACAATCTACGAAGTCGGCGAGCACGAGGGCACACCGTTTCTCGTCATGGAGCTGCTCGACGGCGAGACGGTCGCCGCGCGGCTCGCCACGGGCGCACATGGTCCGTTCGAAGCCTGTGCGGTCCTCGTCCCCACACTCGACGCGCTGGACGCGCTCCATCGCGAGGGACTCGTCCACCTCGACATCAAGCCTGCCAACATCTTCATCACCAGCCGCGGCGTGAAGCTGCTCGATTTCGGACTGGCCCGCGCGCTGTCCGCCAGCAACCCGACGTCAACCTACAGCAGCGCTGGACTCGTGGCCGGCACACCGGCCTACATGGCGCCGGAACAAGTACGGAGCGAGCCCGTGGACGCGAGGACGGACATTTTCGCGGCGGGTATCCTCCTGTTCGAGCTCGCGACCGGCGAGCGGCCATTCCGCGGGGCGACATTTGTCGATGTGCTGCAGGCGGTGCTGGCCGAGCATCCGCCGGCTCTGAGCGGATCAGCCGCGCTCGTCGCCATCGACCGGGTCATTCAGCGTGCGATGGCGAAAGATCCCGGCGATCGGTTCCCGTCCGCCGCCGCGATGGCCATAGACCTCCGGCGTATCGCCGATCTCCCCCGTGACACATTGCCTGTTCAGATCAAGCGGCTCAGGCGTATTGCCGTCCTGCCATTCAGGCTGCTCAGGCCGGATCCGGAGATTGATTTTCTGCGATTGGGCGTCGCCGACGCGCTCGGCACATCGCTCGCCGGCCACGACGACATCGTCGTGCGCTCCGCGCTGGCGTTGCCGGCGTCGGTGTCGAACATGGACGATGTTCGAGGCGCCGGGAGCGAGCTGGACGCCGATTTCGTCCTCACCGGCACGCTTCTGCGCTCGGGCACGCGGGTCCGCGTGTCGGCGCAGCTGGTGGACGTCGGCACCGGTCACGCGACGTGGGCGCAACAGACCGACGGCTCTCTCGAGGACCTGTTCGACTTGCAGGACAGCATGGCGTCCACCATGGTGTCGTCGCTGCCGTTTGTTAAGGCCCGGTCACGCGACAGCGCGGAAATACCGCGCAGCGAGGTCGCCTACCGTCTGTACCTCCAGGCAAACCAGCTCGCCCGCCAACCGCAGACATGGATGGCCGCTCGTTCGCTGTACCGCGAGAGCACCGTAGCCGACGATCGCTTCGCGCCATCGTGGGCGGGACTTGGGCGGCTCGAGCGCGTGCTCGCCAAGTACCAGGTCGACGGCGCGGACGTCACCGAAGGGTATGTCGCTGCCGAGGACGCGCTCCGTCGCGCGCTGGAGCTGAGCCCGGCGCTCCCGCAGGCCCACTACCACTACGCACAACTCGAGGCAGATACCGGGCGGACCGAGGAGGCACTGTGCCGGCTGTTGCGACGCTTGCGCGTGCGTCAAACGGAGCCTGAGATCTATGCAGGCCTGGTCCTCGTCTGCCGGTTCTGCGGCCTCCTTCCCGCCAGCATCGCCGCGCATGAATCCGCCACAACACTCGATCCGACGATCAAGACGTCGATCGGATTGACCAGGCTGGCTCGGTACGAGTTCAACGAAGCGCTCGAGGCGGCTACTGACGACAGCGATAACGATATGCGGATCATCGTGCTCACTGCGATGAACCGCGTGGCCGAGGCACTCGAGCTCGCGCGACAGCCAACGCCGCGCATCTCGGGCTACGACAACGCCGCGCCGATGCGGCAGGCCCTGCGCGCGCATCTGGAGGGACGGAGGGATGAGGCGCTCGCGGCGCTGCACGTCGCGTCCGGTGTCGATCCGCAGAATGACCACGCCTGGCCCAGATTTCCCGACGGGGAGGACGCCCTCTGGATGGCTCGCTTCTACACTCGGCTGGGACGCCGGGACCTGGGGCTTTTGGGATTCCGCGCGGCCATCGAGCAGGGCTACTTCTGCGTCGCGCAGTTCGAAGCCGATCCGATGCTGGATCCTCTTCGCTCGGATCCCGCATTTGCCGACGCGATGACCCTCGCCCGGGCACGCCATCAGCGGGCGGTCAAGATCTTTGGCGACGAAGGTGGGGCGGGCCTCCTGGGCGTTGACGCCGACTAGAAGCTATCTCAACACGGCCCACGGCTCATCACGATGAACGCGAAGACCACGATGGCCGCGAAGAAGACCCTTCAAGGATTCCCTTCGAGAACTTCGTGAGCTTCGGAATCTTCGCGATGGTTTCGTGATGGTGTTTAAACTACTACTGGCTCGACGAGCTGAACCCTTCAAGTGCTGTCACGGTCAATCAGCGCCGCGGCAGTGGCCGAGCTCGCGATCGCAAGCGACACCCCAATCCACAGCACGTACCGATAACCTATTACGAACGACCGCTGAATCGCTTCACGACCCCTGGGATCGGCCGTTTCCGCGGCACCGAGCTTGCGGCGCTGCGCGTCGATCTCGGCGCGAACGGCAGGCGGCAGATTGAGCGCGGTCAGTTCTCGATCGAGCGCTCGATTGAAGGCCGCGTACAGCACCACACCAAGAACGGCAATTGCGACCAATCCCGCGACACGCGAGACCGCGTTGTTGATTCCCGACGCGACACCCGCATGGTCCTGGGGGACAGAGTTCATCACCGTCGTGGTCAGCGGCGCTACGCTGATGGCCATCCCGAAGCCGAGCACGATCACGGCAGGAAAAAAGGTGTTCAAGTACGAACCGCCGATGCCGGGCCTGGTGAAAAGCGCAAAGCCCACCGCCGCCACCAGCGGGCCGATGATGAGCGGCCACCTCGCCCCGTAACGCTGGATCAGCCCGCCCGACCAGCGCGACAACACGAACATCAATACGATGAAGGGGAGGAGCGCCGCACCGGCTTCGGTTGGCGAGTACCCCTGCACCTGGATCAGGTTCAGAGGAAAGAAGAAGAGAACGCCGCTCAACGCGGCGTAGAGAAAAAACGTGAGCAGGTTGGCTCCGCTGAAGGTCCGCGAGCGAAACAGCGCGAGCGGAAGCATCGGCGCCGGCGAGCGAGATTCAAAAAAGAGAAAGCCAATGAGCAGAACGATCCCTGCGACACCAGCCACTGGAACAGATTCAATCAGTCCGAAGACCAGACTCCCGAGACCCACGGTTGTCAGGACCACGCCCGGCCAGTCGAGGCGGTCGGGGGCGTGAACGGCACGCGTCTCCGGAACTCTCCAGATCGTGATCACGAGGACGACGAGCGCGAGCGGCAGATTAATGAAGAAGACCCATCGCCAGGACAGGTGCTCCACGAGCCACCCTCCAAGGACCGGACCAAGCGCAGCAGTGATCGCGGTGAACCCGGACCATGTGCCTATGGCGCGACCGCGCTCTGCCGCTGGAAACGATGCGCTGATCAGGGAAAGGCTGCCCGGAACGAGCAGCGCGGCGCCGACGCCTTGCAGGCCGCGCGCCGCTATGAGCTCACCAATCGTCTGGGAAAGGCCACACCACGCAGAGGCGGCGGCAAAGATGGACACGCCGGCAGCAAAGATCTTGCGGCGGCCTCGAGCATCGCCAAGTGATCCGCCGGTCAGGAGCAGCGCCGCCAACGTCAGCGCATAGGATTCGACCACCCACTGAACGTCCGCCAGCGTCGCGTCGAGAGCAGACTGCAACGCCGGAAGCGCCACGTTCACGACGGTACTGTCAATGAAGGCCAGGCTCGAGCCGAGAATCGTGGCCGCCAGCACCCATCGGCCTCGCCCGGCGTCCGGGCAGTCCGCAACGTGGGTCAGGATTGCCGCCTCATCGCACGGAGGTTTGGCAATGACAGGCATGTGCAGATGCGATTCCTATCCTTCACAAGAAGGAAGGGATCACACCGAGGAGGGAGGCTCGAGCGCTACAACGGGTGCGATGCGCGATGCTCGGCGAGCCACTGCTCGCTGACCTCACCGAGGTTTGCGGCGTTTACGCCACCTGGCACCCGTATTCGGCGAATGATTACGGCGGCGGCCCACGCGACCAGAACGCCGCCGATGACAATCAGCATAGGTTCACGCCGATTCAGTGGCGCTGCATCATCATCTCCGATTTGCCGGTGCATGTCTGTGCCGTAATGCACAGGGCACGGCGAGGTGGCGGCTAGCGAGTCGAAGAGACGGGGGCGCGGCTTCGCAAACCGTTCCGTGTACACGGGTTAACCCTCGTGTGCTCTAGTGAACACCGTCGCCCTGGCCCGCGGCTGTACACTTTGCCTACATCTCCACTTAACACGTCGCCGGATCTTCAGGGGCCAGCGCCTGACGCCTGCAGTTCGTGGCGCCCGATGAGTCTCTTCGTGGGTCTCGAAGGAGCTGTGATGTTGCACGAATTCATCGCCGCAAATCGGGACGCGATCATCTCGCGTACGAGGGAACGGGTTGGGAGCCGGCAGTGGCCGTCGGTCTCAACCCACGAGATCGAGCACGGAGTGCCCCTCTTCCTCACCCAGCTTTCCGAGACGCTCCGGTTGGAGGCGACCGAGACGCCATTTCCCACAGGCGCCATCGGTCGGACCGCCGCGCGGCACGGCGAGGAGTTGTTGGACGTTGGCTTCACCGTCTCTCAGGTCGTCCACGACTACGGCGACATCTGTCAGACGATTACCGAGCTCGCGCTGGAGCAGGAGGCGCCGATCTCGGTCGAGGAGTTCCACACGCTGAACCGCTGTCTCGACACCGCGATCGCTGAAGCGGTGACCGAGCATGCGCGCATCACGGCCGAGACGCGATCCGCCGACGAAGTCGAGCGCCTGGGGCACGCCGCTCACGAGCTTCGAGACATTCTCGACACCGCGCTCCTCGCCTTCCATATGCTGAAGCGAGGTGCCGTCGCCATTAACGGCAGCACGGGGGCGGTCCTCGGGCGCAGCCTGATGAGCCTGCGGGACGTCATCGACTGCACCCTCTCCGAGGTCCGGCTCGCGGCTGGTCAACAACGCCGCGAGCGCCTGCAAGTGATGACGTTCCTCGACGAACTGGCCGCCACGGGCGTGCTCCACTCGAAGTACCGGCACATCCAGTTCACCGTCGAGCCCATCGATTCTGATCTGGCCATCCATGGCGACCCGCAGCTGCTCACGTCGGCGGTGATGAACCTGTTGCACAACGCCTTCAAGTGCACGCCCTCCGGCGGCCGCGTCGTACTCAGGGCGCGTGCCGAGGGGCAGCGCCTGCTCGTCGAGATCGAAGACGAGTGCGGAGGCATTCCGGAGAGCAAGGGCGACCTGTTTCAGCCCTTCGGTGATCGGCGCGGCACCGATCGGTCGGGTCTCGGCCTGGGGCTCTCGATCGCGCGCAAGGCCATGAGGGCCCACGGAGGCGACATCAACATCCGCAATATGCCCGGCAAGGGCTGCATCTTCATGATCGAGCTGCCGCTGGCGGTGGAGGGCGCGCGCGCATTACTAGCCATCGCCAAGTGACGTGTGCGATGGCATCTAACGCGTGCCCGGCGGCCCGCGGTGACCGACGATCGCACGCTTGAGGACGAGATGTGAGCACCGAAGCACACAAAGCCGCCGTCACCGCGTTCTACGACCTGATGTTCAACCAGTGTCAGCCGGCCGACGCCGTGCGGCTGTACGTCGGGGCGACGTACACGCAGCACAACCCGATGGTCGGCGACGGCAAAGACGCGTTCATCGATTACTTCGAGCGCATGGCGCGCGTGTACCCGAGCAAGCGCGTGGAATTCCGGCGTGTGCTCGCCGAGGGTCAATTCGTGGTGCTGCACTGCTACCAGCACTGGCCCGCAGACGGTGATTGGGCCGGCATCGACATCTTTCGTCTGGATGCTGACGGCAAGATCGTCGAGCATTGGGACGTGTTGCAGCGGATTCCCGACAGCGCGGCCAATCCCAACACGATGTTCTGAACCGAAATCATAGGTAAGCTCGGTGCACACCCCCCGGCTGGCAGAGCTGGCGACGGGAGACCGGACCGCCAACCGCGACAGGTACAATGAGACGTGAACGTCTCGCCGGATGCCAGCCACCTCTGGCAGCAGATCGTGTGGCTGTTCGTGCTGGCCCTCCCCGTCGCAACGGTTTCATGGACAGTCGTCCACGAAGACATCTTTCGTGAGGTGCGGGAATTCTGCCTCGAACGGAGCAAGCGCAGCCGCACACTCGTACAGCGCAAGTTTTTCTACATCTTTACCTGCGAGTACTGCTTCAGCCACTACGTCGTTGCGTTCTTCCTGGCCCTGACTGGCTATCGTCTTCTGCTGGACGACTGGCGTGGCTATCTGCTCAGTTTTTTCGCGCTCGCGGGACTCGCCAACGTCTATCTCAGCCTGTTCGGACGGCTGCGTGTGGACATCAAGTCCGAGCGCCTCGAGATCGCGGTCAAGGAAGAAGCGATCGCGGCCGACCAGCCGCCCCCTCGGCCCGACTAATTCTCGTTTTCTCCCTTCCCGCGGTACGCCGGCACCCTGATACGGCGCAGGCCGTGCTCCGACTGTCACTCAGCCCTGAGAGCCACGATCGGATCGACGCTCGCGGCCCGCCTCGCCGGGATGACGCTGGCGACGAGCGCGGCGAGCGACAGCACCACCAGCACTGCGACGAATGCCCGTGGATCGTTCGGTTCGAGCCCGAACAGGAACGTCTTGGCCGTCGCGCTCAGATACCAGGCGCCCACGCCGCCGATGATCAGGCCCGTGGCCACCAGTACGCACGCGTTGATGAGTACCATCCGAATGACCGTCGATCGCGTCGCGCCAAGCGCCATCCGCACGCCGATCTCCCGCGTCCGCTGCGAGACGACGTAGGCCATGACGCCGTAGAGGCCAACGGCGGAAATCACGAGGCCGAGCAGCCCGAAGAGTCCCAGCAACAGCATGTTCAGCCGGCGCTGCGCGATCCGCCGCGCGAAGAGCTCGTCCATCGAGCTCACGTTGCGCAGCGGAACGTCGGGCAGCACCTGCATCACGACGGATTGGACCGCCGGCAGCACGTCGTAGGATCGGCGCTCGCACGAATCACGAGGTCGCTGCCGCCCCTCAGGTTCTGCACTTGTGCCAAGGGGACATAACCCTCCGTACGTGGATCCGTCTCGAGGCTGGCCTGGTGAACGTCGCCGACGATACCGACGATCGTCCGATCTTCGTTGCTGAAGGTGACCGAGCGTCCAATTGGATCTTCCCCGGGAAAGTACTTTCGTGCCGCGGATTCGTTGATGATCAGGACCGGCTCGACGCCCCCTCGATCGCTCGCTTCGAACAACCTGCCGCTCCGGAGCGGAATCCCGAGCGCCCGGTGATAATCCGGCGTGACGATTCGTGCGTTGATGATGTCGTCACCTTTCGTGAGCTCTTTGCCCGGGATCTTGATGTCTGTGCTCCAGTTGCCTCTGCCGAGCGGCAGCCCGCCGTAGATAAGGGATGCGTGGATGACGCCTGGCGCCTGACTCGTCGCGATGCTCATGAGCGCGTGCGGATCGTAGTTGGTATCACGCGGACCGGGCGGCCGTCGCTCGCCGACAGCCACGAGCCGGTCGTGCTCGTCGAAGGGCAGCGCGCGGAGCGCGACCGCGTCGACCACCGAGAAGATTGCAGTCGTCGCGCCAATGCCGAGCGTCAGCACGACAAGCGCGACGATGGTGAAGCTGGGCGCCGCGCGAAGCGCGCGAACGGCATCTCGCAGGTCGGTCATCAGGGCCTCCATTGGGAGATGTTGGCGTGGTTCTGTCGACGCGATGGGTCGCCGGCGGGCGAGCACGCCGTCAGCAAGACGTCGTCGAAGGTTCGGGAACAGCGAGCGCCGCATTTGCCGCCAGTACCACCGGCGCGCGCGCCGCGTGCCATGCCTGGCCGCGCGGCTCGCCAGCTCCTCCGAAAGATCGCCGAGCATCACGTCGCGGTCGGCTTCTGGCAGCGACCACGCCATCAGTCGTTCGGCGAGCCAGGGCGGACGAGGAGTCACCATCGCACCTTCGGCTACACGTCACTCAGCCCTGAGGGCCACGATCGGATCGACGCTCGCGGCCCGCCTCGCCGGGATGATGCTGGCGACGAGCGCCGCGAGCGACAGCGACACCAGCGCCGCGCCAAATGCCCGCGGGTCGTTCGGCTGAAGCCCGAACAGGAAGGTCTTCGCCGTGGCGCTCAGATACCAGGCGCCCACGCCGCCGACGATCAGGCCCGCGGCCACCAGCACGCTCGCGTTGATGAGAACCATCCGCACGACCGTCGATCGCGTCGCGCCAAGCGCCATGCGCACTCCGATTTCCCGGGTCCGCTGCGAGACGACGTACGCCATGACGCCGTAAATGCCGGCGGCGGAGATCACTAGACCGAGCAACCCGAAGAGCGACAGCATCAGCATATTCAGCCGGCGTTGGGCTGTCTGCCGGGACACCACTTCTTCCATCGTCTTCACGTCTCGAAGCGGTACGTCCGGCAGCACCGCCAGGACGGCGGCTTTGACCGCCGGCAGCACGTCGTATGGGTCAACGCTCGTGCGGATCACGACCTCGCCGTAGCTGCTCTCAACTTGTGCCATTGGGAGATACACCTCGAGGAGCGTCGCGGCCTCGAGGCTCCGCTGGTGGACATCGCCGACCACCCCAACGACAGTGCGATCGGCGCCGTTCAGGCTGACGCTGCGCCCCACCGGGTCCTCGCCGGGAAAGTACGTTTTTGCCGCGGATTCGTTGATGATCACGGCGTTCGGGCCACCCGCGTAGTCCGTCTCGTCGAACAGCCGGCCGCGCCGGAGCGGAATCCTCAGCGCCTTGTGGTAGTCCGGCGTCGCGACTTTGATGCTCACACCAGGGTCGTTCTCGATCGTCCTGCCGGGAACTCTGAGGTTGTTGATCCACAGACGCATGCCGAACGGGACCCCGCCTCGGCTCATCGACGCGTGGACGACGCCAGGTGTCCTGGCGATGCGCTCGACGATCTGGTCGAATGCGGCGCTTCGGTCAGGCGGCCGTTGGCCCGGCTCGACCCGTGGCGAGATATCCACCGTCAGCACGTGCTCGGGGTTGAAGCCCGGATCGACGCGCATCAGCGCGATGAAACTGCCGATGAAGAGCGCCGCTCCGACCAGGAGCACCACGGCGAGCGCGACCTCCGCGACGACGAGCACGCTGCGCAGGCGCTGACGCCCGCGGCCGGCGCTGGCGCCGTGCGTGCCGTCTTTCAATGCGTTGGTGAGGTCGGGCTTCGACAACTGCACGGCCGGTACGATTCCGAACAGCAGGCCGGTCACAATCGACAATCCCGCGGCCGCAGCGAGCACCCGCACGTCGAGCGCGATGGCCGCGACCCGCGGCACGCCCTCGGGCATCGCGCTCCGGAGGACCTGCACCGCCCACCACGCGAGGGTGATGGACAGCACCGTGCCGGCCGCCGAGAGGACGAGGCTCTCGACCATGAGCTGACGAACGAGGCGCCAGCGGCCCGCGCCGAGCGCGGCCCGGACGGCCACCTCGCGCTCGCGCGCGCAGGCGCGGGCCAGCAACAGATTCGCGACGTTGGCGCATGCGATCAGCAGCACGATCGCCACGGCGCCGAGCAGCATCAGCATCCACGACTTCGTGCTCGCGCCAACGAGGTGATCGTGAAGCGGCCGCACCCCGATCTTGTTGTCTTTGATCCACTCCGGATTGGCCTGTTCGATGGCGGCGGCAACCTGGTCCATCTGCGCCTGCGCCTGTGCGAGTGAGGTCTGGGGCTTCAGTCGTGCGATGACTTGAAGGTACGCGCTGACACCCCTGCCGCGGATCCGCTGGTTCGCGGGAACGACGTAGGGGACCCAGAGATCGGTGGAACGTGCGGCTCCCACGGGGTAGGTCGCGCCGGGTGCCATGATGCCGAGGACCTCGTAGCTTCCGTCGTCGAGCGGAATCGTGCGTCCTACAATCTCGGGATTCCCGCCGAAGCGACGCCACCAGAGCGCATCGCTGAGAACGGCCACCCGGTGACGGCCGTCGACTTCATTCTCGGCGGTGAACGCGCCTCCGACAGCGGGCCGGATGCGGAGGACGTCGAACAACCCGGCGGTTACACGCTGCACGACGAGATCCTCTGGCTCGGCCCCTGGTTCGCGAAGCGTGCCCTCACCGGAGGCCATGGCGGCGATCGACTGGAACACCTGCTGCTGCGCGACCCAGTCCAGGTAGTTTTGCGGCTGCACGCGCGACAGCGCCTGCGGATCGCGTGTCAGGTCAGGGCCGAACGCGCCAATGGGCCCCGCCCGCTTCGCCTTGGCTGCTGCGGTTCCACGCTCCCCAACGGCCACGAGCCGGTCGTGCTCGTCGAAGGGCAATCCGCGAAGGACCACGGCGTCGACGACCGAGAAGATGGCCGTGGTGGCGCCGATGCCGAGCGTCAGGACGATAAGTGCGACGATGGTGAAGCCGGGTGAGGTGCGGAGCTCGCGAATGGCATGCCGCAGGTCGGTCATGAGGCCCTCCAATGAGTCCGATCGGCGTGTGTTCGCAGGGTCGGCAGGACGTGGGCCGGCAAGCGCCGAGTCAGCCATGCGGCGGCGAACGTTCGGGCCGAGCGAGCGCCACGTCTGCCGCCAGTACCACCGTCTCGCTCGACGGACCCCGTACTTGGCAGCTCTGTTACCAAACTCTTCCGAGAGGTCGCCGAGAACGGCTTCGAGGTCTGCTTCCGAAAGTGACCAGGCGACCAGCCGTTCAGCGAGCCTCGGCGGGCGCGGTCTCACGATCGCCCCCTACGAAGATCCGGCGTGAGCCCCTTCCACATCCGCGCCAGACGCTCGCGCGCCTGGCGCAACGCCAGGGCGCCGGCGGCCGTCAGCGTGAAGTAGCGTCTCGACCTCCCGCCTCGCAGGGCGGTGGGGTCCGACATTGTGGAGCGGAGGTAGCCCTTCTTTTCGAGGCGATCCAGTGAGGTATAGAGCGCCCCGATCGCAATGTCCCTGCCTGTCCGCGTCTCGATTTCCTGTCTGATCGTGACGCCATAGGCCTCGTCGCCAAGGTGCACGATGGCCAGCAGCAGGCACTGTTCGAACTCGCCGAGGCTTTCCTGTCTCATGGTCTCAGGATATATGAACTTCTCTGTAGGAGTAATAGACGCGGCACCGCCCGCTTTGGTTGATCGCCGCTATGGAAGAGGGCGACACGCCGCTGGCCAGAGGTTGAACGGGGCGAAGGTGCGTGGAGGATCAGGATGGGCCGTCGACGCGCCCGGCAACACTCGCGACGGTCGCGACAAGCTCGGACGGATCGACAGGTTTCGATACGTGCACGAGAAAGCCGGCACGCAGCGCGCGCGTCCGATCCTCGGAGCGCGCAAAGGCCGTCAGCGCGATGGCAGGAACCTTCCCTCCCTGTGCCGGCCCCAACGCGCGCACGCGCCTGAGCAGCTCAAATCCGTCCGAATCGGGCATCCCGATGTCGCTGATGAGGACGTCAGGCCTCTGACGCTCGACGAGCGCGAGGGCCTCGGCGGCTGTGCTGGCCGTAATCACCACTGCAGAGCAGTCTTCCAGCACGCGCTTGATCAGGTCCCGTGCATCGGGATGATCGTCGACCACGAGCACTCTGAGCCCGGAGAGCTCTGCGGCAATGAAGTTGGTGGGCCTCACGTGTTCGGCTTGCAGGTGCAGGCGCTCTTGCGTGTTCACCCTGCGGTGCACAGCCGTCAGCGGCAGATGCACCGTGACGGTTGTTCCCTGGCCTTCGCCGGGGCTCTTGACCCAGACGGTTCCGCCGTGCAGCTCAACGAGGCTCTTGACGATGGACAGCCCGAGACCAAGACCGCCGTGCGTGCGCGTTGTGGAGGCATCGGCCTGCCGGAACCGTTCGAACAGATGCTGGATGAATTCCGGCTTTACGCCGACGCCGGTGTCGGCGACGCTGATCTCGATGTGGGAGCTCACGCGCTCGAGGAGGATCTGAACCTTGCCGTTCTTCGGTGTGAACTTGATGGCGTTGGAAAGAAGATTCCAGATCACCTGCTGAAGCCGCCCCGGATCACCGGAGATCGGCCCCGCTGCAGGATCGAGAAATGTCTCGAGCCGGATGTTCTTCGCATCAGCCGCTGGCCTCACGGTCTCGACGGCGGCTTCGATAATCGGCACGGGCTGGACCTGCTGCACATCCAGCCTCAGCTTGCCTGACGTAATCCGGCTCATGTCCAGCAGATCTTCGATTAGCTGGTTCTGCATGCGCGCGTTCCGCTCGATCGTCTCGAGCCCCTTCCGGTAGTCAGCTTGGTCCTTCGTACCGCTGCGCAACACCTGCGCCCAGCCAAGGATGGCATTCAGGGGCGTCCGGAGCTCGTGGGAGAGCGTCGCCAGGAATTCATCTTTGACGTCGCTCATCCTTTCGGCCGCGGTACGTGCGGCGCGCTCGCTTTCGAGCAGCGACTTGCGCTCTTCGGCCGACTTCTGCGCCGCTTCGTACAGACGAGCATTGTCGATCGCGACGCCCGCCTGCGCCGCCACGGCGAGAACCAGTCGCTCGGCACGTTCCGTGAACACCTTCGGTTGCGAGTGACCGAAGAAGAGTCCCCCAATCACTTCACCGGACCGTGACCTGACCGGGACCGCCAGGTAGCTGCGCACTGGCAGATGGCCTGGTGGCATGCCGTGATGCGGCGCCATGGTGCCGTAGCGCGGGTCCTGCAGCACGTCGTCACAGCGGATGGGCCCCTCACCTCGAAACGTCGGGCCAAGCAGCGCAGTCGCCCAAGGCTTGCCGAGTTTTTCGAATGCCTCCCGTGGCGCCCCGGAGAGCGTGTAGAGCAGGAACGCGTCGCCGTTCTCGTCTGTCGTGTTGTGGAAAAACGACCCGAATTGAGCGCCGCTCAACTGCGTCGCGGCGTCGGTCACCGCCTGGACCACCATCCGAAGGTCGAGCTGCGACGCCAGCGTCTTTCCCGTATCGTTCAGCAGTTCGAGGATGCGCGTCTCCTCGCGCAGCGCCGCTTCAGTCTGTTTCCGTGAAGTAATGTCCTCGATCACGCCGATGAATCGCTGTGGCCGGCCCGCCGCGTCTTTCAGCAACGTGACCGTCGTCAAGCTCCAGATCACCGAGCCGTCCTTGCGCAGGTAGCGCTTCTCGAGCGAGTAGTCAGGTATCGCTCCGGCAAGGAGCTGACGGACCAGGTTGGTGGTGGTCGTCAGATCGTCGGGGTGCGTGATTTCAGAGAACGTCATGCCTCGAAGCTCGTCGGGGCTGTAACCCAGCACATCCGAGAACTTCCTGTTCATGTCGACGAAGTGGCCGTCGAGCGCCGCGACGGCGATTCCAACGGCCGCCTGATTGAAGATCGCCCGAAGGCGCTCCTCACTCTCGCGCAGGGCCTGCTGCGTCCGCAGCAGCTCCTGTTCCGCACGCTGGCGGGCGAGCAGAATGGTGCTGGCGTTCTGCAACGCCACCGATCGCAGCCGCTGTTCTTCGTCGTCCAGTCTGGCCACTACCGTGCTCCGAGCGCTTCGGCGGCAAGCGCAGTCCCGACCACACGAGCGCGAATCTTCGCGAACGCCGTGTCACGGGTTGTCGATGTGTCGTCGCAAAAGGGCGAGAATCCACAATCGTCCGTCGTGCCGAGTTGCTCGAGCGGGATGTAGTCCGCCGCTTCGAGGACGCGGTCCCGCACTTCCTTCGCCGTTTCCACATGCGGATCGATCGGCGCGACCACCCCCACGAAGACCCGATGCCCGGGGTTCATGCAGTGGCGAATGATCTTCAGTACGGAGGCGCGATCTCGTTCGCCGGCGAGCGCGATGTAGAAACTCCCGACCTTCAACTGAAACAGGCTCGGCAGCAACTCGGCGTAGTCGACGTCGGCACTGTGCGTCGAATCGCGATCGCCGCCAGGGCAGGTGTGCACGCCGATTCGCTGACGCTCGTCAGGCGAGAACCGCGACAGGGCCAGGTTGTTCAGATCGATGAAACTGTGCAGGAGATGGCCGGACGGATCGACCTTCATGGCCAGACGCCCCTCGGTGAAGTCGATCTGGACCTTGCAGGCGCCTTTCTGAAAGCAGCGGCGGATCTCGATTTCGTGCTCCGCCAGCAAGTCGTCGATGAACTGCTCTCGCGAGTAGCCGGGTATGCCTTCGGCCGGATACATGAGGCTCAGGGCGGAGGGGGAGATGACCGCCTGCTTGAGTGCGACGTGGGCGTACCGCTTGGCGACGTCGAGATAGCTGTCCGCATACCGCTGGTAGCGGAAGGGGCCCGCCGTCAGCCGCGGCATCCGACGGGTGTGGCCCGCGGCGAATGGAATCCTGAAGCCATCGGGAGCGGTGTTGGGAAGCCCGTGAACGGAGTATGTCCAGAAGTTGTGGTATTTCCGCTGTTCGCCATCCGTAATGACGGGAGAGCCGGTCGCTTCGAACCGCGCGATCGTGTCTCGCACCGCGTCCTCGTAGAGCGGGTCGAGGCATGGATCGTCGCTGCCGACATCCTCCACGGCCTCGATGAGTTCGAGGGGCCGGGGCAGGCTTCCGATGGGTTCTGTCGGTATCATCGCGGCCAACTCACCCTAACGCCCCTTTGGCCGTCTGGCCGTGCGGCACAGACTGATCCAACTCACGTCGAAGGTCGTCCGGCATCGCGGGCTTGACGAGGTGCCGATCGAAGCCCGCCGCACGCGAACGCTCGCGATCTTCAGGAAAGCCATAGCCGGTCACGGCAATCAGGATCACGTCCCGCCCGCCAGGCTCGGAGCGGATCCGCCGCGCCACTTCATACCCATCCATGCATGGAAGGCCAATGTCTACCAGCGCGACGTCCGGCCTGACGGTCGCGAACATGGCTAACGCGGCGGCGCCATCCTCAGCTTGAAAGACTTCGTGTCCGTCAGCCTGCAGAACCATGGCGTACATTTCACGGGCATCAGCATGGTCGTCGACCAGCAATACGCGCCTGCTCCTTCGAGCGACGTCTGACGCCACGCCGATCGCGCCGGTTTTCTCAGGTGGTTGCGCCGCGGGCAGCCGCACTTTGAAAATTGAGCCCTCGTCGGCGCCACTGCTCGAGGCTTCGATCGTTCCGCCGTGCAGTTCGACCAGTTGGCGGACCAGCGTCAGGCCAATTCCCAGCCCGCCTTTAGCACGGTCGCTCGTGTCGTCCGCCTGAACGAACAGGTCGAAGATGCGCGGCAGCAGATCCGGACTGATGCCGCTTCCTTCGTCGGCGATACACAGCAGAGCGTCGGTTCCCCGACGACTCACCGACACGCGAACAGGTCTGTCCTGCGGTGAAAACTTGAGCGCATTGGAAACGAGATTGCCGACAATCTGCTCCAGACGGACCGGATCCGCGTTCACCCAGACGGACTCGACCACCATCTCTACTCGACCTTCGGCTCTCTGGCCAGACGTGATTCCGGACACGCAGGATCGCACGCTGTCGCCCAGGTCGAGGGCCTGGCGTTCCAGCACGATCTTGCCGGTCATGACCCGGCCCACGTCGAGGAGGTCGTCCACGAGGCGGGCCATGTGCAGTGCCTGCCGATGAATGACATCGCGGGCGTGAATCGCCCGCGGCTCGCGAAACGTCGTCAGCCCGAGGACCTGCACGGCACCTTCGATGGCGGCCAGAGGATTGCGAAGCTCGTGCGCAAGCATCGCCAGAAACTGGTCCTTCGACTGGCTTTCGCGCTGAACCCTCGTGAGCGTACTGACGTCGGTCACGATCAAGGTGCAGTAAAAGACCTCGTCGACGATGACATGACTGACCGACACATGAGCTTCGAGGGCCGGCCTTCCGGGATTGCGGAGGCGCGTTCGCAGCTTCCCCGAACCCTCAGCGATGAGCGCTTTCAATGTCGACCGGTCGCCATCGTCGACGAACTGATCGATCGACGAGCCGATGACCTGCTGCAACGGGGTGTCGACCAGCTCTGCAAAGCGCCTGTTGCAGTAGACAATGTCTCCTCTGCTGGTCAGGGTGACGGCCCCCTCCTGCATCTGCTCGATCAATGCCCGATAGGGCGCGTCGGCACCGCGGAGCGTGTAGACGCGCTCGCCAGAGCCGTCGACGACGAGCAACGCATCCACCTCGCCGTGGCGGATGGCCCGCAGTGTCTCCTCGGCCTCGGCGAGGCGCGTTCGCAACTCATCGAGCTCGGCCGAGTCGACGTGGATGGATCCGTGTTCGTCCATTGCGTCCTACGCTCGCCGGAGGTCGAGGCCCAGAAGAACCCGCTCCGTGTTGGAAAGGTCTCCGATCACCCGGCGCAGAGGCAGCGGCAGTTTCTTGACGAGGGTCGGCGCGGCGACGATCTGCTCTCCTTTCGCAAGAGCCGGCTGCTGATAGATGTCAATGACCTCGAGCTCGTAGCGTCCATGAAGATGCTCTTCGCAGATGGTGCGCACGTTCTCCACTGCGCGGGTCGACCGCGGTGTCATGCCGGTCACATAGAGGCGCAGCACGTAACGTTCTGCTGCAGGGTGGTGGGCGGCCTTTTCGAGACTCTCAGCAATCGCCTTGGACGTTCGTTTAGTCATGCAGGCCCTTCTGGCGCTGACGAAGATCCAATCCGACCAGCACTCGCTCGGTGTTCGAGAGATCGCCGATGATCTTCTTGATCGGCTGCGGCAGCCTGCGGACGAGCGTTGGCAATGCGAGAATCTGATCGCCGCGACCGAGCTGCGGGTCCTCGAGCAGATCGATGACTTCAATGCGGTACCGGCCGGCGAGGTGCTCGTCGCAGATCTTCCGCAGGTTGGCGAAGGCTCGTACAGCCTTCGGCGTCTGTCCTGCGACGTAGAGCCGGAGATCGAAAATCTCGTCGACCATGTCAGCTCCCCGCGCGTTCTGCGTTGTGGGTGGGACGAATGTCGACGCCGTCGTCCGTGATCCGGAACTCCCGCATCTCGTCCGAATGGGCCAGCCCGCGAGCCTTCAACACGTAGATCCACCGTTTCCGTCTGCGGTCGACTTCCTCGAGCGACGTCAGGACCCACGTGTCCATGAGCGACGAGATTATTGTTTCTGTCGTCTCCAGGTCGCCCCCGTGCGATGTCAGGCTGGTGAACAGTGCCGTGATGTTCTGCATCTTCAGAAAGTCGATCATGCGGGTGAGCATTGCACGCACGTCGGCCTGCGTGCCGACGGCCAGCAGGTTCGTCATGGGATCGATGACGACGACATTCGGCCGAAAGCGCTCGACGGCGCGGTGCATCATCACCAGATGCGTCTCGAGTCCGTAGCGCGACGGACGGTCTGCATGAAACTGCAGCAGTCCTCCATCGACGCAGGGCTCGAGGTCGATGCCGGCCGAGCGCATGTTGCGCAGCATCTGCTGCGGCGACTCCTCGAAGAGAAAATAGAGACTTCGGTCCCCGCGCTTGCAGGCGGCGTCGACGAAATGCGCAGCCAGCGTGGTCTTCCCCGTCCCGGCCGTTCCCGAGACGAGCACCGTGCTGCCGCGATAGTAGCCCTCCCCGCCGAGCATTTCGTCGAGGGGCGCAAGGCCACTCGACACGCGCTCGGACGACGCCGCGTGCTGCAGACTCAGCGATGTGACGGGCAGGACGCCGACCCCGTCCTCATCGATCAGAAACGGATATTCGTTGGTTCCATGGTGGGACCCGCGGTACTTGACGACCCGGAGGCGGCGCGTCGAAATCTGGTCGTGCACTCGATGATCGAGCTGGATGACGGCGTCGGTCACATACTCTTCGAGCCCGTGGCGGGTCAGCGTGGTCTCACCCTTTTCGCCCGTGATCACGACCGTGAGGTTGCGATCCCGAAGCCATCGGAACAATCGCCGGAGCTCCGCGCGGAGGATGGTTTCGTTCTCCAGGCCGGCAAACAGCGATTCGATGGTGTCGAGCAACACGCGTTTGGCGCCGACCGAGTTGACCGCGTGCTCCAGGCGCACGAACAGCCCCTCGAGATCGTACTCACCTGTTTCTTCGATTTCGCTGCGGTCGACGTGGACGTAGTCGACAACCAGCTTCTTGTCCTCGACGAGGCCAGCCAGGTCGAAGCCGAGAGAACCGACATTCTGCGCGAGCTCCTCGGCGTTCTCCTCAAAGCTCATCAATACGCCTGGCTCGTCGAAGCGGACCGCCCCGTTGACGAGGAAGGTGATGCCGAGCAGCGTCTTCCCGGATCCAGGGCCTCCACAGACCAGCGTGGGCCTGCCGGCAGGCAGCCCGCCCCTGGTGATCTCGTCCAGGCCGGGAATGCCGGTAGGGACCTTGGTCACTGTGGGTCTCGGCGGGTTGCCGTCTACGGTTTTTCGCATCGGGGGGAACGAGAGTCGCTGGATCATGTCCCTAAGGACGAGGTAAAGCATTTATCAGGCCAGCAGGCGCACGAGTGTGACACCAGAAAGCCGGGGGCGTCGCTACGGTTTCCGCTCGATGAGAGAAGCGCGGCCCTCCACTTGTCGAGCCAAGTACTAGGAGAACCGGCGAAGGTGGAAGAGCTTTACACATCGCGACCGGGTATCATTCTTCCTTCATGAGCTTGGCCCATGTGACCTTGCCGACGCGTGAGGTCGAAAAGACGGCGTCGTTTTTCGAGAAGACGCTCGGGTATGTCCGCAATCCGGTCCCCGAGAATGTCCCGGATGAAACGGTCTGGCTGAACATCGGCCGCGGCCAGCAGATGCACGTGTTCTACGTCGAGGGGTTTGAAGTATCGCCGTTCGAGCGTGAGTTCGGACGGCATGTAGCGGTCTTCTACCCGCGCCCGGAATTCGAGGGGCTCAAGCAACGCTTGTTGCAGCAGGGGGCTGAACTGATTGAGCCGCTCCGGCCCACGCCGTTCGAGCGCTTTTTCTTCAGGGAGCCGACAAACGGGTACGTCTTCGAGGTGATTGACCAGGATCGATCGGGATACCTCGAGACGCGCTGACCGTCCAACCCAGACGCTCGCAGGCGCCTGTCAGCTCAGAAACCCTGCGCCAGCCACTTGGACCAGTAGAACGTCAAGGGCACCTTCCCGGTGTTCGTGATCCCGTGAACCGTGTTTCCCGCGCAGTACATCATCGCGCCGGGCCCTACCAGCGTCGTCTTGCCGGCACATTCGATCTCGCCGGTGCCGGACGCGACGATCATGAACTCTTCCTCGGGATGCTGGTGCGGCGGATGGGGCGTCGACCCCGGGTCGAGCACGCACATGCCTGCGCAGAGGCCGCTCAATTGATCGGTCGGTCCGTTGTAATGCGTGAACACCCGGCATCCGCTCACCGGATCGGTCGACTCGAGCGCATTGAGATCGACGACGCCATCGGGGAGCTTCGGTCCGGTGGAGGACGCGCTGACGACATTCGGATTGTATTCAGCCATACGGCGGTATCGTCCAGCATCACCCGGCTGCAGGTCAAGGCGAAGAATCGGTACGCATCGCCGCCTGGCGCCCGCCCCGCTTGCGAGAGCGATCCTGACGTGTCACTTGCCGGGCCGCTCGAGCATGGCCTTCGTCGTCTTGAGTACCGCCATCATTCCTTTCTCTGCTTCGCCACGGACCTTGCCGCGGATGAGCGATCCTACGAATCCGCTCAATCCGTCCGAGCGGCTCCGATTCACGCTCACGAACCAGAATCCACTGCCGCGCGTTGAATCAGGCACGAGCACGCGCAGCTCCAGCGCGGTCCAGAAATAGTGACTGGCATAGAGCATCTTGGACGCCACAGCCACATGCGTCGGCTGTTCGGTGATAACGAGGTGGTTGATGCGAATCGTGGGCTTGAGGCCGAACTTGGCTTCCTGCCAGTAGAGAAAGGAGTGCGCGTTCAGAAGCGTCGCCTTTGGGAATTCGAGCAAGTACTGCTTGAGCTCGGGAAGGTACTCGGACAGCGACGGCATGCGGTCCACCATCGATCTGAATTCCTCCCCTACGAAGGTCGGTCGGCTGGAGTCACGATAGGCTGCGAGCCTGGCGTTTCCTCCCTCGAGGTACCCGGTCACGTATTCAAGCGCCAGTCGTCTCGCCAAAGCTTCCGCGTCCGCGCGCGCACTCGGCTTCGACCAGTCGAGCTCCTTCCTCACTCGGTTGAGCGCGCCCTCACTGAGCTTGAGCTCACAGGACCCGACTTTGCAGTGTCTGAGGTCGGCCAGATCGTCAGGCGGCAGATCCATCCGGACGAAATCGTCCGCGCGCGGAGGTTCGCTGATCCGTTTGGTAATACGGAAATTCTCGCCCTTCTCGAACTGCTCGATGTCTTTCACGGCCGCGACATACCGCGACGCCGGCGCGTTGATCCACACGGCGCCGAAGATCGCGACTTCCCTCGCCGGGTCCGTCTGCAGGAGATGTGTCACAGGCTGTCCCGCCAGCAACTGCGTGCGCTCGGCGTGGGTGAGCCCGGCGTACTTCGTTACGTACGAGTCCAGCTGCGCGGGCAGAGACCCATGGCTCTGCTGCGCGGACATCCCGACTGTCAGGACAAGCGCCACGAACGCGGCACACGCCATCTGAGGGCTGGCACATCTCGCACGTGTCATCGTAGCAACACGGCCAGGACGACTCCCGGCACAAGAAGACGACGCCGTGACATACGACTCCTTTGGCTCCGACCCGTCTCCACCCCATCGGGCACATGACGCGGTGGGGACCGCTGGACTGCAACGGGAATTCGCGGATCAAGTGTATGCGCAATCGGCGGGTCTCAGGCAGTCACTGTCGATCCCAGATCGTTTGCTGCTTGAATTGGCGCAGTTGGGAGTCGAACCCTGAATTGATCGAGGTAAGTGACCTTCCATCGATTGACACCACGAATGTCGCCTGGCCTGCAACGGATCCGTCTTCTCGTCTCACATCGGTGTGAACCGTTTGTGGGTCGGGACGAGTGGAAATCGTACTGAGGCCCGGAAAGTCAGGCACGGGGCGTGGTTGACCGTCAGGAACGACTGTCTGCGGCCGTTCGGTGACCTTCTGTCTTTTCTCGCTGATTCCTTCCGCGGTGATCGTGTAGCGTCCCTGGCTGTCGCATTCGATGACGAGGGTCGCCGCCTGTGGACGGTGATTCACGTCGAACTCCGAGCGCGACGGATTGAGTACCCACGTTCCGACGAACGGATCCTGCATCGTCGACATATCTGATTGCCTCCTGGTATTCCAGATATACGCGGCACTCGCCGCGGCGTCCTGAAGGTTTTGCTAAGATTTGCCTAAAGTCCATGGCCGGTCAGGAAACCTACGCATTCTCCGGCTTTACGCTCGACGTTGGAGAGCGTCGCCTGTCGAAGGGCGGCCAGCCGATCGCCCTCGCGCCGAAGGCGTTCGACCTGCTCGTCGCGCTCGTTCGGCGTCCGGGCCGCTTGGTCAGCAAGCAGGAACTGCTGGAAAGTGTCTGGGTCCAGGCCTTCGTCGAAGAAGGCATCCTCGCCGTTCACGTGTCAGCGCTGCGAAAGGCGCTCGGCGACACCAGTCGTCGCGCGCGCTGCATCGAAACGGTGTCACGCTCCGGCTATCGCTTCATCGCACCTGTGATCGAGCAAAGCGTGGACCGGCGTGTGATCCCCGGCCGCTGGTCGATCGCCGTGCTGCCGGCACGATCGCCTGCAACCGGTGTCGAAAGCGACCGATTGATCGGACTGGCGATCACAGACGCTTTGATCGATCGCCTCGGCAGGTTCGATCCACTCGTCGTGCGCCCGACTGCGGCCGTGCATGGACACGGAAGCCATGCCGATCCGGCTGCGGTTGGCCGGATGCTGCGCACCGATGCGATCGTGGACTGGTCGTTCGAGCGGCTGCCCGACCGCGTTCACCTCTCGGCGCGGCTCGTTCGCTCGGACGATGGCGCACCGTTGTTGAGCGGAGAGTTTGACGACTCGGTTGGCCGCTCAGCGGCAGACGCGGTCGCCGACGCGGTGGCCTCGCATTTCGGGGCGATGCTGCGTCCCAGGTCACGCGACCGCTCTGACGCGGTCGGCGCGCCGCCGCGCGTCGCGCGATCGCGTCCAGAAGTGTACGAGCTGTGCGGTCGTGGCCGCTCGCATCTCTTGTCCGCGTCGATGTTCGAGGTGCCGAAGGCCATCGACGCATTTCGAGCCGCCGTCGATTTGGACGCTGCTTATGCTCCCGCCCATGCCGGCCTGGCCCTCGCCTACTGCGCGCAGGCTGCGATGCGCGTCGCGCCTCCTCTCGACGCATATCGCGACGCGAGAGCCGCCGCCTTGCGCGCGCTGGCCATGGACGATGACTCGGCCGATGCACAGGTGGCTCTCGGTACGGTCCTGTTCTTTGGTGAATGGGACTGGCGTGGCGCCGAACGGAGCCTGCTGCGCGCGCTCGAAATGAATCCGAGTCACGTCCAGGGGTACCTGATGTACGGTCGGCTGCTCGATGCATTAGGGCGGCCCCACGAGGCGCTCGACATGAAGTTGAGAGCGTTCGAATGCGACCCGTTGTCGCCTCTCGTGCACGTTCAGATGGCGCTGTCGTACTGGAACCAGCGGCGGTATGACGACGCCATCGAATGGGCGAACAAGGCGCTGGATCTCGATCCGCGTCACCTTCTGGCGCGCGAATTTCTGGCTGGCGCCTACATGAAGAAGGGGGACTTCGAGCGCTACATGGCGGAAGTGATCACACATGCCGAGTCGTTCGGCGTAGCGCCTGACTTCCTCGGGCCGATGAAGGACGCGTACGCCGCGGGCGGTCGGGCCGGCGTCGCCCGGTACAGCCTTCAACAGCTGGACAGCAATCCACGGCGTGCTCCGGCATTCCAGCTGGCCCTGCTCGCTGCGGACGCCGGCGATACGGACCGAGCGTTTCTTTATCTCGATCGTGCCATTCTCGGCCGCGATCCCGCGCTCGTGGACCTCGCGGTGGCGCCGCAATGGGACAGCCTTCGTGCCGACCCCCGATTCGAGCAATACGTGGCGCGGATGGGGCTCGCGCACACCGATCGGCCAGAGTAACGATGCCGGATTTCCCCGCACGCCGTCGCGAGATCGAGAGGCGGACTACACGGACCGGAGTTGCGGGCGAGCGTTCAACGAGGTAACAAGGCCCGAACGCAGTTCTCTCGACCTCGTCACGCTGAAACCGAGGTCGCGCAACCGTCCGTCATCCAGGCCGTAGATCACCGCGTGAACGGCCAGCTCCTGATCGCGGGCCCACGCGTCCTGAACGACGGTCGTCTTGCAGACGTGGGCCGCCTGCTCGATCACGTTCAGCTCGCACAGCCGGTTCACGCGCGCGTCGAGATCGCCGGCGTTGTCCACCTGCATGGAATACTTCGCGTGCACGTCCTGCACGTGGCGAAGCCAGTTATCGATCAGCCCGAGCTTTCCGCCGTCAATCGCGGCGCGCACGCCGCCGCAGCCGTAGTGCCCGCACACGATGACGTGGCGGACGCGCAGCACATCGACCGCGTACTGAAGCACCGAGAGGCAATTGAGATCAGTGTGGACGACCACATTGGCGACGTTGCGATGCACGAACAGCTCGCCCGGCATGAGGCCGACGACCTCGTTGGCCGGCACACGGCTGTCGGCGCACCCAATCCACAGGTACTGGGGCGCCTGTTGTGCTTTCAGTCTTTCGAAGAAATCCGGCTGCTTCGCCACACATCCGGCAGCCCAGCGTCGATTGTTCTCGAATAGTTCCGGCAGATCCTGCACGTCGGCTCCTGTCAGGCGTCGCGATCGTGCCAGTGTACCCGTTTCGAGCGACGCTTTCCGCGAAGCGCTACCGTGGTCGTCGTCCGCGCTGTCTGAGTCCGCCGCGGCATACGTCCTACGTGGCGGTCGAGGCCGCCGTTGTTGTGCCGTCGCGGTTCATTGCAACGTCACCGTGGCCGGACGTCGCCGTCCATGCCGGGTCGCCTGCTCGAATCCATTGGCCAGCTGTAACACACTCCAGTCGGCACGATGACGGCCGACGATCTGAAGGCCGATCGGAAGCCCGCTGTCGGTGAACCCGGCAGGAACCGAGATCGCCGGGTTTGCCATGAACGTGATGTACCAGCACGATCGCATCCAGTCGATGTACGTCGCCATCGGCACGTTCCCAATCTGCGTGGGGTACGGCGAGGTCACGTCGAATGGCGAGACCTGTGTGACCGGTAGAACGAAGTAGTCGTAGCGCTCGAACAGCTGACGGCTCTGTTCGTACATTCTCGACTGCCGCGCCAGCGCGCGTCCGACGTCGACCGCAGTCAGCCGTTCCGCCTGCGCGATCTCGAATTTGATCGTCTCCTTCAACCACTCGGGATGCTCTCGCGCCATGGCGGAGTACTGTCCGTGGTTGGAGACGTAGCGCAAGGTCGGAAAAGCCTCGTCGACCCCGGTGAAGTCCGGCTCTGCCTCTTCGACGATGCATCCCAGGTCCTCGAACACCCGGCGGTTCGAATCGATGACTCGCCGGATCTCGGGTTCGAATGGGATACCGCCAAGCCCGCGCCACCACGCCACTCGGATCCCCTTGAATCTGCGGCCAAGCGGTTTTGCGAATTGGGCGCCGCCCTCCTCGATCGAGAGGGGGCTTCTCCGATCCGGTCCCGCGATGGCGCTGAGGAACAGCGCGACATCAGCCACCGTGCGCGCCATGGGCCCCGACACGGAAAGAGGCGACCAGGATGGCGACTCTCTGGGTACGCGTCCCGGCGATGGTCGGAAGCCGACCACATTGCAGAACGCCGCGGGGTTGCGCAGAGAACCACCGGTATCGCTGCCATCGGCAATCGGTACCATTCCGCATGCGAGCGCCACCGCGGCGCCGCCGCTGCTTCCCCCGCAGGTCTTCGTCAGATCGTGTGGATTGCGCGTCGCGCCGAAGATGGAATTGAATGTCTGAGAACCCGCGCCGAGCTCCGGGGTGTTGGTCTTGCCCACCGTCAGCGCGCCCGCGGCGCGAATACGCGTGATTATGAGCGCGTCCCGAGTCGGCACGTAGTCGCGATAGAAAGGCGAGCCCCGGGTCGTGCGGATTCCTGCCGTGTCTACGAGATCCTTATGGGCAATCGGCAGGCCGTGCAACACCCCCGCAGGCCGACCGCGAGCGACGACTTCGTCGGCCCGAGCCGCGTCAGCCATCGCTCGTTCGGCCACGAGCGTCACAATCGCATTGACCTTGGGGTTGACCCGGTCAATTTGCGCGAGATGCGCAGCCATCACTTCCCGCGCTGAAACGCGTTTGCTTCGCATCGCAGCCGCGAGCTCGACTGCGCTGAGCAATGTCAGTTCCTCGTCCGGCTTCGCCGTTGCCTGAGGCAGAGGGCTTGTAAATGCAGGCGCGCCGTGAACGGCCGCGGATCGCGGGTCCAACGCCCCGGCGAGCGTCATAGCGGCCGTCCCGATCGTCTGAGCAAACGCGCGCCGACTCAGTGGCGCCGCCGCATCGTCTCCTGTCGGCATGATGCGCGAGGACCCCGCCATTGGACCTCCGTAGCAGACAATATCTAGTGTGCCAGTGGATCGAAATGACTCCCGTGACTTGGTCGGCCGGATGATAGCAGGTCGCTGGTCTATCCGTCCCGAAGCAGCTGCTGGCTTGAAGATGTTCGTCGGTCGATCACGGCAGTGCCCGGTTGACAGCTGTCGTGCTTGACACGGCCCCCTGCGTACGACGAGATCGTCATACGGTAGTTTTCCAGTGATGAGTTCCAGCAAAGGAGAACCTGATGCATGTCACCCAGAGGATAGCCCCGTGCCTGTGGTTCGACCACCAGGCCGAGGAAGCAGCGACGTTCTACGTCTCGGTCTTCAAGAACTCGAAGATCCTCAGCGTCACTCGATACGGCAAAGCTGGCTACGAGATTCACAAGAGACCCGCCGGATCGGTGATGACCGTGGCGTTCGAGCTCGACGGGCAGGCGCTCACCGCGCTCAACGGTGGCCCCGTGTTCACGTTCAACGAGGCAGTCTCGCTGCAGGTCAATTGCGACACGCAGGCGGAAGTGGACTACTACTGGGAGAAGCTGTCGAAGGGCGGCGACCCCAAGGCGCAGCAGTGCGGCTGGCTGAAGGACAAGTACGGCCTCTCATGGCAGGTCGTTCCCAAGGTCCTGCCAGAGTTGCTGAAGGATCACGAGTCCGCGAAGGCGCAACGGACCATGGAAGCCGTGCTTCGCATGAAGAGAATCGACATCGGCGAGCTCGAACACGCGGTCGCAGGATAGCGGCATCGGGGGGGAGCGATGGTTGAGCTGCCCTCTGGCGGCAACCGTCGGCGGCTTGTTGGGCGGCTTCTTCGGTGTATCCTCGTTAGGTGCGGACGGCGTTTTGCGTGGTCGCCGCTTCGGTAAGCCTCGCACTGTTCGGATGCGATGACTCACCGACCTCTCCGAGCCAGCCGACCGTCCGCATCGTCTTTCTGGGGTCAACAACGCGACGAACCGATCTTCCACCGTCGGCACAGCCGTGCGTCAACGCGGTCGGCGCGACGCACATCCATCCGAGCTGGCGCAACTTCGCCGCAATCCCGCTGCAACCAGTTCCGCCGGACCGGTACGAGATTGCGTTCGACGACGCGCCCATCGGTGCGCGCGTGTCGTTCCGTGTCAACGATCAGAACGCGTGCGACGAAAACCCGACGGGAGCGGTGACGCGAAATGTGTTCGCGAATAACGTCCGCTTGCTCCAGAATACAACAACTCCCGGGAGCGGCGACGAACCAGGTTACGCGCTGACGGTCGCGGCAAACGGAACGATCACGCAGTGAGCCCCTGAGCGGCAGGCGCGCTGGTGCGCTCACGTTCGCGGCCCCACGAAACGCAGGCGTCGGACGTCCGCGTGGAAAAAGACGCGGTGAATGCGGTCGTCTGCGACGGCGAGCAGGAGCGCTGCGAATGGTGCGTCCTGAAGGTGGGGGCCCTACCTGGAAGTAACCGCTACTCCTGCCGCAGCGTGGCGATCGGATCGATGCGTGCGGCGCGCAGCGCCGGAATCGACGCCGCGAGAGCACAGGCGGTAACGATGCACAGCAGGCTCGCGGCGTACGCCAGCGGGTCGAAGACGTCGACGATGCCGCCGATCCGCGCGGCGGCAGGCGTCGACATGAACAGTGTGGCGAGACCCCATGACAGTCCGCCGCCGATGATGAGTCCGACGCCGACCAGCCGCAGAGACTGCCACAGCACCAGCCGCGTGACGTCCCCTGTCGTCGCGCCGAGCGCAATGCGAACGCCTATTTCCTTCCTGCGCTGCTCGACGAGGTACGACAACACGCTGAAGATGCCTGACAGCGTCAGGAGGAGTGCCAGCCCACCGAGTACGACAGTCAGCCAGAACGCCACCCGCAGGGGATAAGTCTCCAGCCTGCCCATCGTTCGCATCGTCATCACCATCCCCATGTTGGGATCGATGGTCGTAAGACGTTCGAGCAACGCGCGACGGGCAAGCTCGGGATCGCCCTGAACGCGCGCGACAAGGCCCGTCTTGGCAGTCGCTGGGTTGGTCGGGACGTAGACGCCCGCTTCCGCGAATCCGGCGATGCGAAAGCCGGCCACGTCGCGAACGACGCCAACGACCATTAGGGTCTGCGCCGGCAACGAGGGCTCGTCCCGCCGGCGAGTGTCTGAATTCGGATCGGGCTCGAGGCGCAACACCTGACCGACGGCGTCGCTATTCGGCCAGATCTGCCGTGCAACGGCTGCGGATACGACCGCGACGGCTGCGTTCGTCCTGGCGTCCGTCTGCGTAAATACTCGGCCTGTCAACACGCCGATGTCGAGCACGCTGAAATATTCCGGTGATACAAACCGATAGAAGACCGTCGACTTGCCTGGGCTGTCCGTGGACCTGTCCGCCGTAGCCTCAGCTGAAGCGGACGATCCGAACGCGGCCCGTGGTCGACCTATCACATCGGGCCACGATGCGGCCACCGCTCGGACGGAAGGGTCACCGGTCACGGCCGTGACCATCGCTGTGCGCAATGGCTCATTGTTGATGTCGATGATGATGTTGTCGGCGGTGCGCAAGCCGGGATCGACTGCCGAGGAGCGCAGCGCGCTCCGGAGGAAGATGCCTGCGCAGATCAGCAGCAGGGCCGATGCGGTCACCTGCACGACGATCAGCGCGTTGCGTGCGCGGCTGGCCGAGCCGAAGCTCGCACGGCGAATCAACGCGAGCGAAGGCTGGTCCCCCCGCACCGTGCCGACCAGATCGAGCCGCGTGGCCTGCAGCGCGGGCACGAGCCCGAAGAAGACTGTTGAGATGATTGCGGCGACCACCAGAAACACAGCCACACGCCAGTCCGTGCCGGGCGCGGCGAGGCTGACCATCTCCGCGATTTCAGGCGGCATGGTGCTCATGAGCAGGGAGATTGTTGCATCGAGCACGACGCGCGAGATGGCGAGCGCGCAGGCGGCCGACGCGAGCGCGAGCAGCAGGCTCTCGGTGAGCAACTGACGGATGACGCGCTGGCGTGATGCGCCGAGCGACAGCCGGATCCCGATCTCCCGCTGGCGCGCAACAGCGCGCGCCAGCAGGAGATTGGCCACATTGGCGCAGCCAATCAGCAGAATCAGCCCGAACGCAAAGAACAGCGGCGAGAACCCCAGCAGCACGCCGGGCGAAAGAGGCATGGGCGTGCCTCTCTGCTGGAGTCTGATGTTCGCGGCACCCGGGCGGGCGTCGCCTCCGGAGGCCCAGGCGGCGAGCCCCGCCAGGGCCGTCCTCTCCGACAGCCCCGGCTTCAGCCGTCCGACGACATCGATGGCGACCATCTCTTCTCGTCCTGCAAGCCAGGGTCGAAACTGACCGACAAGCGCGAGCGGCGCCCAGTAGTCGGGTGCAATCACACCGAGGCCGCGAAAGCCCTCCGGCGTCACGCCCACAATCTCGTAGCGGAACCCGCTGACGAGCACACTGCGGCCGACAACGTGGGGGTCGCTGGTGAACAACCGCGACCAGCCGCTATGACTGAGCACCATCACCGGTCGACCGGGCCGCGCGTCGTCGGCCTGCGTCAGCGTGCGCCCGAGCGCGGCGTCGACACCGAGCACCTGGAAGAAATTGCCTGTGACGATGTGGCCCTCCATCATGCGCCCGTCGATACGCGACGTGATATCCGGCAGGCTGGCGAAGGCATCAGAGAAGACCCCGGTCTCGCGGCGCAGGGCCTCGAACTGCGGCCGCGTGAAACGGACACGGTCCGCGCTGCCGGATCGAAGCCGCTCTACGGCGAACAGCTCACCGGGATCCCGCACGGCATCGACGCGGAACACGAAGTAGTTGAAGATGGTGAACGCCGCGGCGACGAGCCCGAGACCGAGCGCCACGGTGGCCACGATGGTGAGCGCGACCGTGGGCGTGCGGCGAAAGCCGCGGACCGCGTAGGCTACGTCCTGCAGACACGTTTCGATGAAAGTGGTGCCACGTGCGTCGCGACAGGCCTCGGCCGCGACCGCCGAGGAGCCGAAGCGCGCCCTCGCCCGCGCGCGAGCGTCGTCCAGACTCAAACCGGCCGCCACGTGCTTGCGCGTTTCCATCTCGAGATGAAACGCGAGCTCGTCGTCGAGCTCGCGTTCGACGCGACGTGGCGCCAGCAGGGCACGAACGCGCAGGCGAAGATCGCGCCAGGTCATCAGTCGCCTCACACCATCTTCATCACACGGCCGATGGCTGTGGTCATCCGTTCCCACTCGCCGGTCTCGAGCGTCAGCTGCCGCCGGCCCGATGCGGTCAATTTGTAGAACTTGGCGCGACGGCCCAGTTCGGATACACCCCATTCGGCCTCGATCCAGCCTCGGTGTTCGAGGCGGTGGAGCGCGGGATAGAGCGATCCCTGGTTGACCTGCAGCACGTCCTGCGAGACCTGCTGGATCCGCTCCGAGATGGCCCAGCCGTGCATGGGCCCGGTCTGGAGCGTGCGAAGAATCAGCAGGTCGAGCGTGCCCTGAAGAATGTCGGGTGTAGGACGTCGAGGCATTGGTGTCGAGTAACGACACTACGCGTGTTGGTGTCGAATGTCAACACCAAGAAATGGCGGCTCACGGACCGGCCCGACATCGCCTGTCATGCCGATCAACGCGCTCTCGCATGCTCGCCGCGCAACACGAAGCAGGTAGAACGTGCCCTTGCGACCTGATTGCCGTCCTGGTCGGTCACCTCACATTCGACATAGCCCACGTTCTTTCCCCGGTTGATGACCCGCGCTTCGGCCCGCAGGTGTGTCTGCCAGACAGGGCGGAAGAAATTGATGCTCAGGTCGATCGTGGTGAAGGATTCATCGGGCGCCAGGGTCGTCACGAAGGCCATCCCCATGGCCGCGTCCGCCAGGTCGCACAGCACACCGCCATGAAGCGTCCCCATCGGGTGGCATGCTGCGGGCCCGAGCGCAACGAACCGACGGCGCGCCCGCCACCGATCTCCTCGACGCGAAAGCCAATGAGTTCTGCAATGGGAACGTTCGAGGTGAGCGCCTTTTCAATCAGCGGGTGAACAGGTTCGGACGAGTCGCTTCTCTCGACCATGGCTCTCCTTCGTCATGATTCGGAAACCCCTTTTCGCCATATTAAACGCGCGTTCAGCCGAGACCGGTCCGCAGAAACCGTGATCGCCTGTAGCGTGCTAATGTCGTGTCTCAGAGGTTCATTCGCAATACCAGGCTCCGAATCGACGCGATGAAGACTCAGATCTCTCCCATGCTGGCTGTCAGCGACGGGAACGCGGCGATCGCGTTTTACAAGGCTGCCTTCGGCGCGACGCTCCTCTGGCACCTGGATGGCGGGGGCCACGTCGTTGCTGGACTTTCCATTGACGGCGCCCCGTTCTTCCTCGCTCACGAGTCGCCCCCTCACGGCACGCGCAGTCCAGCCTCCGTGGATTTCACGACCGTGAGGATCGAGCTCTTCGTGGACGACGCCGTCGCCGTGCACAGGCACGCGTTGGCCGCCGGAGCGATCGAGCACAGTCCAGTGACCGAACACACGCACACGACGCTTGGACCTCACCCGATCAGGCGGATGCTCCAAGGCGCCGTCGTCGACCCGTTCGGTCATATGTGGCTAATCGGGAAGATCCTCGACCAGGACGGCGGCCGCGACTGATCTGGCGAACGACGCGAGAGGTCACTCGCTGGGGCCGTCTGCTCGTTGCGGCGCCGAGGCGTCGGGCTCGTCCGCGCGATTAGCCGCCCGGAGCGACACGACAGCGGTCGTGACCAGGACGAGCGCAATGAAGCCGACCGATGGACCAGGACTGATTCGGTGGTCTCGATCAGGACCAGCGCAACGAACAGCGGTGTGGCGACGAGTCGCCCTCCTTCCCGCCGCCAGAACTGATCGCCTGTCAACACCGGGCTGACGCGCACGAGCCGCGCGATCCAGGTCGTGCAGACGTCACAGGCGCCCTCGACAACACGCCGCTCACGCTCGGTGCCGAATACCATCCGCCACGCGGCGAACAGGATCAGACCGCCAAACGGATAGATCACCCAGTGAAACCGCTCGATCAGCGTGATGCCGGCGCCGATCGAGAGTGCCCTGAGGACGAGCGCGCTCAAGATGCCGACCCGCAGTACTCGTCGCCGGTACTCGACCGGGATGTGAAGCTCTGAAAAGATGATGACGAAGATGAAGATGTTGTCGACCGACAGCGATATCTCGACAAGATACGCGGCGTAATACTCGGCCGCGGCAGTCGCGCCGCGCGTGATCCAGACCCACACGCCCAAGGCAAGACCCAGCGCGATCCAGACCAGGACCCACGTCACGCTTCGACGCCAGGACTCGCCCGCGGTCGCGCTGTGGCCCTTCCAGCTTTGCGCCGTCAGACGTCACCCAAGGTCCTTGTGGCTGCCCAGGATCTCACGTACTTCGATCCACAGGTGTTGGATGAGCGTACCGTCGGCGGAGGCGATCGGGGCGCCGGGCGCGGTGGACGCCTCAGCGGCGATCTGGAGGGCGCGCTCGGGACTGTTCGACGTCCACGATCCAGTAGCCCGCGAGGAACTCCTTGGACTCGGGGAAGACGCCGTCGGTGATCGGCTTGCCGTCCTTTCCCGAGCGAACGAGCTTCGCCTGCTCTGGCGATGCCAGGCCTTCCGCGCCCACCAGCTCGCCCGCATCACGCAGCTTCCTGGAGAAGGCGCGCATGAAGGCGACGTTCGCCTCGAGGATCTTCTTCGGCCAGTTCATGTACTGGGCGTAGCCGTCGCGCGGGGTGTTCATGATCAACATGTATTTCATGGCTCTGCTCCTCTTCCGTTTGGAGGTTCCGGAATGGGTCCCCTCTGCTGGTAAGTCGGAGCCGGGTCACGGACTTCGACACGCAAGTCAAACTTTCTGGAATTTCAGCCTGATTGCCTGAGCGGCCAGAGTGATCAGCCATACCATATAACTCAACAACAGGAACCGCGGGGCCAGCCGAGTGGAACGCCCGGGCCGTAGGCGTCGTCGTCGCCCATCGGCATCACGAAAACGGCCAGGTGCTCCTCTACACGTGCGGTCCCGGAAGGGGTCCGCCGTCGTAGGTAAGTCTGAGCAGGGGGCCGCTTCTCGACATCCACCCCCTTCAAGCGCGGCGCCTTCCCGCGACGTCTCCTCGCAACATCGTTGTGTTGGCGTCGTTCAACGCGTCACGCAGTTCCGCGTCCGATCGAAATGGCTGGTTGCGAATCTCCCGCGCTGTGATCTCAATCGGAATCTCGGCCCCGCCAAACACGTCCGGTGTAACGACGACGCGCGTGCCGAAGAGTTGGACGGCCCAGTCACCGAACCGCTGCTCGTCGGTCCAGCCGGTGCAAAAGGCAAGCGAGATCAAGTCGCCGATCCGGAGGAACGCGTAATCGGACACGAGGTCCTCGAGCGACGCGCCGCTCGCGCGCAGCCACGCGCCGCGCGCCGCTTCCACCTCAGCGAAGAACGACCTCCACTCAGCTTCGGAGCGAAAACGATCGTAAACGGTGAGCCTGTGCTGCGCGACCAATGCCGCGGCCCACGCATCGTCGGCAAGTCGCGCCACGCCGCGCAGTGACGTCGCTTGACGGACGCCGACAGGCGCGTTGACGAAGTCGACCACGTTGCCGGTTTCGGGACTCACGGCTGGGACCGCGTCTTCCTCGGCCCACCCGTCGTCGTGCGCGTCAATTGCGTGGAGTATCGCGTCCCGCTTCGGCCGAGTGGCAAGCGGGACGCAGTGCTCCATGATCATCCGCGCGAGATGCGCGTGATCGGGCTGGGTAATCAGCTGGACGCGGTCATGAACGGGACGGACAATCACTTCGACACACCACTGACACGGACGCCTGGTACCCTACCTGGGCGAAACGGGTCGCGCGACCGCCGGACTACAATGGCGTCATGCACCT
>Ga0184612_10000015_pt1 | contig 70862 bp, 65 predicted proteins | sample PLM3_60_coex_FD_133163 | JGI IMG/M metagenome (GOLD analysis project Ga0184612, IMG submission 133163) | Groundwater sediment microbial communities from an aquifer in East River, Colorado, USA - PLM3_60_coex | ecosystem: Environmental > Terrestrial > Soil > Riparian zone | place: USA: East... | reverse complement strand
CCTGCTGTTTCATGATTTCTGGACCATGACGGCAGACCGGGTTCTGGAGGCCCGCGCCACGCATTCCAAGCAGACGATGTTTCCCTTGTTCAGCGAGTTCGACATCACGATTCCGCGCATCCTGACCGATCACCGCAGCGTCGAGGTGCCTGGCGTCGATCCCGGGCCCCTCGACACGTGGTACGGAAACGCCTTCAGGTGGCTGATGCTGGGTAACTTCATCATGCCGTCGACGCTGGTGATTCGAAAGTCCGTCTTCGAGTCGGGCGGAGGCTTCGACGCCCAGTTCAGGTACGCGGAGGACACCGAGTTCTTCCTGCGGTTCTCCAAGGCCGTCCATTTTCTGTGGGTTGATGCGCCGCTGACGGGGTACCGGCGTGAAGCGGGCACGCTCCTGACGGGGAACATGTTGCCGACGATCCGCAACGCGGCTCGGGCGGTGGTGAAGCACTGCGGGGAAGACGCCGACGTTTATCGCAGGGACCGCCGCTGGGTCCGGCGGGCGGTGTCGCGTCGCCTTACGCGCCTCGCGTACTACTGCCTGTCGGAGCTGCATCTCGCCGAGGCGCGGACGCACGCAACTTCCGCCCTGCGCTATCGGCCGCTCGACTCGCGGGCATGGGCTATCGCGGCTGCGAGCCTGCTGCCGCCGACGGCGCTCCGCTTGGGACGCGAGCTGAAGGCTAGGGTCCGCTCATCGTGACGACTTACCGCCCTGACATCGACGGGTTGCGTGCAGTCGCAATCCTCTCGGTGGTGGCCTACCACTGCAGCGAGACGCTGATGCCGGGTGGATTCATCGGCGTGGACGTGTTCTTCGTCATCTCCGGCTACTTGATCACGAAGATCATTGCGAATGACATCGCGCGCGGCCGCTTCTCGATCGCGGGGTTCTACGTGCGCCGGACGAAACGCATTCTGCCGGCGCTTTTCGTGGTGCTCATCACGACGCTTCTGCTCGGGCTGTTCCTGTTGACACCGAGCGAGCTCAGCGGCCTGGGCAGGACCACGGCCGCGACGTCGGCGTTTGTCTCGAATATCACGTTCTGGCGAGATACCGGTTATTTCGACATTGCGGCCGAGCGTAAACCGCTGCTCCACACCTGGTCCCTTGCCGTCGAGGAGCAGTTCTACCTGCTGTGGCCCCTCGTCCTGTTTCTGGTGTCGAAGACCCGCGCCAACATTCGTCACCTGCTGGGCGCCGGCATCCTCCTGTCGTTCGGCGTGTCCTGCTACGCCGTGCTCCGTGAACCGGGGGCCGCGTTTTTCCTGCTTCCGACCCGAGCCTGGGAGCTCCTCGTCGGCGCCGCGCTGACGCTCGGCGTTGTCCCGCAGCCGAGGAGTCGCGCGCTGCGCCACGGGTTGGCTGTCGCGGGCCTGGCCATGATCGTGGTGGGGCTGCGGTGGCTGGATCGCACGAGCCCGTTTCCAGGCTGGAACGCGCTGCTGCCGTGTGTCGGCACCGCGTTGCTGATTCACGCCGGGGAACAGGGAAACAACGTCGTGTCGGATCGCCTGCTCTCGCGCGCACCGATGGTGTTCGTCGGACTGATCTCCTACTCGTTGTATCTCTGGCACTGGCCCCTGCTGTCGCTGGGCCGCATCACGCAACACGGGACGCTCACACTCGGGCAGGCGCTCGGCCTGGTGGCAGTGGCCGTGGTGTTGTCGGTGCTGACCTGGCGGTTCGTTGAAACACCGCTGCGTGCGAAACACGGGACACCGGCCGCCGCGCCGGTGCTGATTCGCTACGCCGTCGCCTCGGTTGCCGCGTTCGCCCTGGGTGCCTCTCTGCATCTCTCGAGAGGTCTGGTGCAGTTTGCAAGCCCGGAGATCCTCAGGACCGAACTCGCGCGCTACGACGGCAACCCGCTCTCGGGCCGATGTCTCCGCTGGCAGTCCGAGACAGGTCCGCTTGCCGGAGCCGAGTGTATGAGCGGGCAGGAGCGCTTCTCGAAGCGCCTCGTGCTGTGGGGCGACTCTCACGCCGACGCCGCCGCACCCGGCGTCATCAAGTTCGCGGCGGATCACGGGTACGCGACCCATCAACTCACGATGGCTGGCTGCCCGCCGCTGATGGGCGCGGAGGTCAAGGGCCCGGGCGCGGATTACGCAGCGTGCACGGCGTTCAATCGGCGCGTCCTGAACTACGTTACCGAGGACCGGTCCATTGAAGTCGTCATGTTGATTTCACGGTGGACGCTTTACACCGAGAACGCGCGGTTCGGAACGGACGACCAGGGGCCGATCACTTACCTGGTCGATCCAGCAGATCGGTCGCTCTCGACGGACGCCTCGCGGCGGGTGTTTAGCCGGCACCTGGACGCGACAATCGCAGGGCTGCGGGAAGCGGGCAAGACCGTGATCGTCCTGGGGACGATTCCGCCGCTCGGCATCAACGTCCCAGCCTGCATCGCGCGGAACTACATGCCGTTTTCGGATGTGCGTCAATGCAGCGTCGATGCCGACCTCGTGCTTCCACATCTGCGTTACGTCGACTCGGAGATCGAGCGACTCGGCATGAACCGTCCGGGGGTCTGCACCTATCTGCCGAAGAAGGCGCTCTGTCCCGACGGCACCTGCCTGGATACGGTGGGCGGCGATATTCTCTATGCCAACGACGATCACCTGAGCTCGCGCGGAGCAGTGTTTCTTTCGCAACACTTCGAATTCGGACGCTGTCTTGCGACGCCGCCCCGAGCGTCGGCGCGGAGAGCTGAAGTCCCGGTGCACTGATGGCCTCATGGGGAGCGAGATGGGAATGAAAAAAGCCGTCTATGCCATGCTTCGTCCGGTCGTCGCCATTGATCCGATCTGGAGGGTGTTGGACGTGTTCCTCCGCATCCCACGACTCCTGGATTCCGTGCGGAGACAGGTCGAAAACGCCCGAGGTCCGGAAGCGAATGCCCTCGCGGCGCTCCGGACGTTGTGTCCGGACGGACGTGTGCAACGCGGGCTCTGTCAGGGCCTTCGCTTTCCGCCCGATCGGAGCACGTTCAGTACCATCGCGCCGATGCTGCTCGGCCTCTACGAGCGTCCGCTCCAGGCAAAGCTCGAGCACCTCGCGCGCACGCGGGGCTACGATTTGATCGTCGACGTCGGCTCTGCCGACGGGTTCTATGCAGTGGGCCTGGCCCTGCGGTGTCCCGCGGCGAGGGTGATTGCGTGCGACACCGAGCCCATCGCCCAGCGGGCCTCACGCGCGATGGCGGAGATCAATGAAGTGAATGGTCGACTCCAGGTGACTGGGTTCTGCGACAGCGCCCGCCTCGTCGAATTTGGGCAGACCGCCAGACGCGCGTTGATTCTGTCGGACTGCGAAGGCTTCGAGCAGCGTCTGTTTCCTGAGGGGATCGGTGAGGCCCTGGCACGACATGATGTGGTCGTCGAGTTGCACGATTGGGTGGACTATAGAATCTCCCCGCACCTCAGACGCGTCTTTGAGAGCTCTCATCGCGTGGAGATTCTCCGGGCTGAGGACGATGTGCAGATTGTTCGGACCGCGCATGAGTACGTACCCGAATTGGCCGGCTATGATTGGCCGACGCGGCAGGCGCTGGTCTGCGAAAACCGCCGGAACGTTCACGGTGAATGGCTGATCGCCCTCTCTCGCCACGAGTGACGGCGTCAAGGGCGCCTCAGATCACCGCACGACTGAGCGCCGGGTTTATCGAATGTGTGGCGGGAGCGGCGGAAGGCCGTCGCCGCGCGTGGGCTGAGACGGCGCGCCGGTGGTGCGTCCGATGACTTCGTTCCCGGTGATATAAGCCCCTAGATGGATCGGATCTGAGGTGCTGCCGTCGTTGTCGAGGTCGAGGACGTCCACTCCGGCGTTCCTTGCTGGGGAACCTGGTTGGAGCCGATAGTCCTGTCCCGCTGGATTCGCGTACTGGGGGCTGCGGTTCTGGGAGGCCGGACTCGCCGAATCCTGACGGAAGGTGCTCTTCCAGCTCCCGAATGTGTGGTTTCCGCCAGCGGTTGCAAACACGCCATGCGAGAAGAACAGGTTGTGCTCAGAATCGAGACGACTCTTGACCAAGGTCGACGTCGACCCACCATAGGCGATCGCGCTGTCGCTCGTGTTGGTCACGACGTTGTTCCAGAACAGATGACCGGAATTCGGCAAAGGGTCGTGCGTGACTTCTAGGCCGTAAAGACAGTTGTCAATCGTGTTGTTCACGATCTTGACGTGCATTGGGTTGTTCGTGGGGTCCTTTCCGTCGAATAGCCAAATCTTGACACCAGCCTCGCGAATGTTCCGGATGACGTTCTGATACACACGGACCGGGGCCTCCGGTCTGTTCGGAGCCCCGGCGTGGAGGATGACGCCGTTGCCGGCAGGGGTGCCGCGCTCCAGTTCTCCGATGTTGTAAATCAGGTTGAAACGGATAGTGAAGTAGTCGTTGTTGGTCGGCGGTCCACCCTTGAGGAAGATGCCCGAGCCGCAATTGAAGATCTCGTTGTGCTCGAACACGACGCCGCCCGAGCTGTACACCTGAACGCCTGCACCGTTGTTGACGTTGTGCGCGGTGTACACGTTCTGAATCCGATTATTGCGGATCAGGATGTTCTTCGATTGCTCGATGCGGATGCCCGTGTGATTGTCCAGGCGCCCATTGTCGTCGCCATTGCCGTTGATGTCCAGGTTCTGCAGCACGCAGCCGGTACAGAACCAGATGGTGACCGGCCCGGTGTCGGAGTGGGAGGGAGCAGTAGCTTCATTGATCGTGAAGCCATCCCAGATGATGTAGTCGCGACGGTACGCGCCAATCACCGAACCTCGAGCGCTGCTCAGCGTCAGGTTCACCGTACCTTCCGCGAGGAACGTTATCGGATTTCCCGGCGTGCCCGTGTTTTCGGTGTAGTACGCCGGCTCGTTCCGGCTGTTGGTACCGGCGACGGCGTACGTGCCCGCCGCGACGAGCACGGTATCGCCAGCTCGCGCGGCCTCGCTGGCGTTCCTCGCCTCACGATTGGTGCTGCCCCAGGCGGCCCGGCCGATCGTTCTCCATGGCGTCGAAGGACCGTTCGCAGCGTAACTGGTTGAATCGTTGCCGGTGGATCCGTTGACGTATAGCGTTTTGGCTTCCGCGGAGATCGGCACGAGAAGCAGCATCCCCGCAAGAAGATATCCCGCGTGCCCGAAGGCGCTTAGGCGTGCCACCAAAGCCTGAGCCGGCACGGGCCGTGCCCCCTCAAGAGCCCCTTGCGTGTTCCGCGACAATTCAGGCATTCGGTTCGAACTCACTGCTTGTCCCCTGGGCGAATATAGCACCACAGGCACCCCGTTCCTCCCCGTCCCGCGACGGTTCTGTTGTCGCGAGGACAGAAAAGTCGCTGCACCCTCCGCGACACCCTGTACCACCCCCCTTCGACCTCGGTGCTGCGCCTTTCCTCACACCCTAGTGCCTAACCCGCGACGGCACGGTTATTGAACTGCTGTCGGCACTACAGAGACTCCCCTCGAGCGCTGCGCAAGTACCCCGGCCCGATCCACGCGGTTCGCGGAGCGATTGGAACGCAGGCACGGGCGTGATTTGCCGGCATCAAAAGTCGTGGACCAGTCCGGCTTTTGCGCGGCTGGGTGCGGGGGGTCACAGGTGTAGATTTTACGTGAACCGAAAAAGTTCACGTAATTATGATAGCTCGGCGGGCGGTTCCGTCGACTAGCGGGGAGAGCCAATGTTTAGTCAGATGTGCATCGCGACGAGATCCGTGGTCAAGGCAACGATGGTGATGGGGCTGGTTGCGGCGCTGGGAGCGTTGCCCGTCGAGGCAAAAACGCTCTACGTCAACGGATCCACTGGCAACGATTCAACCAGTTACGCTGCGAACGGACCGTCGGCGCCGTGGCGGTCCATCGGCCGCGCGCTCTGGGGCAGCACGAATCGCGGCGCACCAAACGGCGCCGAGGCCGCGCGCGCCGGCGACGTGGTTGATGTCGCCTGCGGGATGTACGACACCCCCGGCCCGAATGCGAACGGGTTCACCGGCATCGCGTTGTCGCCCGTGAACAACGGGACAGCTGGCCAGCCGATCCGGATCCAGTCCTCAACAAACCAGCCCTGCATTCAGGTGCGGTTCACGAGCGGCAGCGGCTCCGTCATCGGGACGCATGACAAGAGCTACGTCCAGTGGTCCGGGTTCGACCTGAACGAGACCAACACCCCGTGGGACGTGTCGCACGGGCACCAATCGGCGCAGGTCTGGATCAGTGGGGACGAAGCGGGCACCACAGCGGTCGGCAACGTGGTAGAGAACTCTCGCTTCCAGGGCACGAGCACGAGCGCAAGGGATGGGGACAACTACACGACCATACGCCTGCACGGGACGAGCGGCACGACGATCCGCAATGTGTACGTACGAAACGTCGGGCAGACGGACGAGAATTCTGGCTGCATCCTTTGGTACTTCACGAAGAACATCACGATCGAGCACAATCGGTTCGAACGCTGCGGGTCGGGCATCTACATGAAAGGCGATTCGCTGCCGACACATCCCGGCTTCTACACGATCCGCTTCAACAGATTCGTCGACAACCACATCGGCATCATCGCGTTCACGAATGCGAACGCTGCGCCCGCTACGCCGGGGTTGATTCATCAGAACATCTTCGAGCGCGGCCAGTACGGCGTCAAGCTGAATGCGTTCGGCGACGATCGGAATCCGAACGATCTGAAGTTCCTGAACAACATCTTCTCTGGTCAATCGAGTTGGTGCTTGGAAGTTCGCGGGGACCTGATCGGCAATGCGGGAATGGTGTTCCAGAACAACATCTGCGTGGGCTCAGGGGACGCGGCCATCGGAAGCGACGGCGGCACGACGGCCGCGAGCCTGCAGGCCGCTCGATTCTTGGCGAACCACAACGTCTATCAAAACGTCTCGCAGACGCGGTTTTCGACGGTCAGCCTGACAGAGGTTTCCTTCTCCAGTTGGCAGTCCACTTACGGTCAGGACGCGGCAGCGCCAGCGGGCTTGATCACGTCCAGTCCGCTTTTCGCGGACACCGACTTTCATGCCGCTGCGACCTCGCCCGCGCTGAATCGTGGCCGCGCCGCGTATGGAGTCGGCGGCGCGAACGGGACCCCAATTCATGCGGGACCGTACATCACCGGAGCAGAAGTCATCGGCCCCACGAGTCTTGGTCCCATCACTCCGCCGTTGCCGGCGCCCGCCGCTCCGACAAATGTGAGGGTCATTCGATAGGCCTAACGAGCAACACGTGCCGGCGCGGCACCTGTTGCTCGCTCCGTCCGAACGCTTCCAGACCCAAGCAGAATCGCTGCAACCGGTTTGCTTTGCCGTTTTGCAGATCGCGTTATAGGATCGACGTGGTTCGCCTCAGGGCGTAGCCGACCTCTGCCTTGATGCCTGCAGATTCACGCGCGACTCGGCTGCGGAGCTTTCTCAAGGCGGCCGTTGCCTTGGTTGCGATCAACCTCGCGGTGTTGCTCGCGCTGTTGGTGCCGATCGAGCTGATCTTCGGCAACTGGATCAGGCCGATGGCGCTGAGGGATCTCACGCGCTTCTCCATCCCTATCGCGGTCAGCTTCGAGATCGATACATCCGCCCTCTACAGCGGTGGACCCCGCAACCCGATCAAGTACTCCAGAGACGCGTGGGGCCTGCGCGGCAGCTTCGCATCGCTTGCCGACGTCGATTTGATCACAGTAGGCGGAAGCACGACAGACCAGCGGTATCTCGACGATCTGGCAACGTGGCAGGCCGTTGCCCAGAGAGAGCTGGAGCAGAAAGGACGCCGGCTCGTCGTCGTCAACGCCGGGGTCGATGGCCAGTCGACGGTCGGCCATGCCTTCAATTTCCGGTACTGGTTCCCCCTCCTGAATGGTCTACACCCGAAGATCGTGTTGTTTTATCTCGGCGCCAACGATGTCCTGCGACGTGAGGACCGGGCCGAGTACGACGAGTCGGTGGACGCGACGTCCTGGCGAGTCCGATCGGCGACGTATCAGCTGATTCGGCTGGTTCGGGGGAACGTACGGGCGCGGAGCGTCGGCGTCGTGCATGGCCGCATGCCGCCGATGGCGCCCTCAGATTTTACGGAGAAGGGGTTGCTGGCCGAGGCAGAAAAAACGGTGCTGGCCCGTCAGATGACCGACGACATTCTGTCCCGGATTAAGGAGCTCGAGCAGAACGTCGCTGCGATGGGGGCCGTGCCAATCTTCATGACGCAAACGGCCTTCGCCTGGAACGCGGACCGGACCACTCCCAGGGGCCTGAAGAACATCGTCAGGGTTCACGGGCGGACGATGAACTACGCCGATGTGGCGTTCCTGCATCAGACCTTGAACCGAGTATTGCTCGGCCACTGCGCAGAGGCCAGGTTGACCTGCTTCGATATGGCCAACGAGGTGGCGTTTGATGTGGGGGACTACTACGATTTCCTGCACAATACCCCACGTGGCGCCGAGAAGATCGGCGCCTACCTGGCAGGCAGGCTGGCGGAACTCGACATGACGTCCATCGGCCTGCGGAAATGATCCTCGACGGGGTTGGGCTCGAGCAGGCTCACGTCGTTCGCGAAGTGCTTCTGCAGCCACCGGGTCGAGACGTCGAGCATTTCTTTCTGCCACTCGCCGAACGAGAGCACGTGATTGGCAAGCTCCACGACGTGGACGTCATACAGCGCGGGCAGCGTCGAGAGGTGCTGGCGATGACGTGCGATGAACTTCTCCTCGAATTCGAAGTGCAAGCGATCCGACCCTCCGAAGATCAGCAGCATCGGCCGCTCTGAGGCCAGCATCTTGAAGAACGCCGGGGGAAACAGCGGGCTCGCGTTGTCGTTCTCACGCGATGGGATCTCCGCGGGATCCGTTGGCCGGCGCTTCGGCCGAAAGGGGTGCAGGACAGACGTCACCATGAGCCGGTAGTCCGTCTTGAACGTGAGCAGACGAACCCAAGCCCTGGGACTGAGCAGCTTGTCGATGTACGTGCGCCGCACGTCCCCGAGTTGCCCGGCCGTCATATAAAGAGACGGGTCGGCCGCCCAGCTGGCCAGCACCGGCGTGATGCCGAGCGCCAGAAGTCCCGCGACGCGGGCGTCACGGCTGCCCGTCAGCAGCCCGGTGATCGCACCACCGCACAGTCCAGAGAGGATGAAGCGCTTCGTCCCGCAGTGTCGCTGCATCCAGTCCATGGCATCGACGGCGTCATCCACGAATCGCCCTACCTCGATGTGGTTGTAGACATCCTTCAGGAGCTCCTCTTTCAGCGTCCCCTCTGAATCCCCGAGCCCCTCGAAATCAAAGCTCAGTACCGGCAGGCCCAGACGCACGAACACGTCTGACATGCGTTTGTAGAGGCGCTGCGGTCCCACACGCATCTTCACACCGGGCGAGAGCAGGATCACGCCCAGGTCGCTCGACGCGCGGCCGGCGGGAGTCTGCAGAATCCCGAAGAGTCGAAGGCCCTTCCGGCTGGTGAACGCAACAGGTGTTTGGTTTTTCATCTGGATGAGTATGCGTGGCGGTCAGATCCTATTGATCCGCCGAATCGGTGATGCGCGCGCGGCGCGCGTCGGTGTCGACCAGTTCGACGTTCAGTCCCAGGCCTATATAGCAGAAGGCGATGAGGTTGTCGTCGAAGGCCTCGCCAGGTGCAGGCTGCGCGATCACACGTGCGCCGCTTGCCGTCAGGTCCGCACACGCTGCACCCACGTCACGAACCTTGAAGCACAGATGGTGCAGCCCACCACCTTTTCTAACAAAATCCCAGAGCGGCGACTCCGGCTCCGAAGGCTCGATGAGCTTGATGCCCAGCGATCCCTCTTTGGACAGAAAAAGCACTCGCACTCTCTGCCGCGTGTTGGTCACGGCCGACGTGTCCCTGACGTACCCAAGCAGGGTACACAGCCGGTCGGCCGCCGCCTCGACCGATCGAACGGCAATACCGATGTGATCGATCTGCATCGACTTCTCAGTCGATCCGCTTGGGCTGACAGATGTACTGGGAGGGCGAGGGCCGCGCACGATGGGCCGGCCGTCGCCCTCCTCCCGTCACGCCTAGAAGATCGTGTAGATGAACGGTGCGAGCGCTGAACCCTGCGCGAGGACCAGAAGCGTCCCGACCACCACCATCACAACAATGACGGGCAGGAGCCACCACTTTTTCCGCTCGCGCATGAACGACCACAGTTCGCTAACCAGACTCATAAACCCTCCTCAGAATTGCCGCTGCATGCTCGCAGAGCGCCGGGCACCTGCCGGCCGCTCCTTCCAGAAACCGGCTCCGCCCGCTCGATGCTCGAGAGGATTGCTCCCGAGCGTGCGGCGCATGAGGCCCACCGGGGTCAACACGATCAGATACATGACGCCCATCACGATAGGGGTGGTCACCTTCGAGATGGCGTGGGCAAGCGCCATCCACCCGCGTTCCACGGGACCAAGTGTGGTCGGGATGAGCAGGCCCGCGAGCAGGAGCACGCCTCCCAAGGTCCCAAGCACCATCGAGATGGTCGGATGTCCGCGCCACCACGCGATGCCGGCAAAAACGAGAAACGCCGCGCCGACGGTGAGACCGAATCGCCTCCCCTGGGCGGCGGTCAGTCGAGCTGGAATTCTGCCTGCCATTCCGTGTCCTCCGTGAATTTGGGCTGCCCGGCCTTCTCGAGAAGGAACGGTCCGAGCACCAGGGCGTCGATGTGTGTCCGCATGAAGCAGCGATACGCGTCCTGAGGCGTGCAGACGATCGGCTCGCCGCGCACGTTGAACGATGTATTGACGACCACCGCGCACCCGGTCCTGGCTTCGAAGGCCTTTATGAGATCGTAGTATCCGGGGTTGGTATCGCGAGTCACCGTCTGGATTCGGGCCGAGTAGTCGATATGCGTGATGGCCGGCAGATCTGAGCGCGGCACGTTCAACTTGTCGATGCCCCAGAGTTTGTGCTGTTCATCGGTGAGGGGGATTCGACGGTCCGCCCGTACCGGTGCGACGAGCAGCATGTACGGCGAATCGGTGTCGAGCTCGAAGTAGTCGGCCACGCGTTCGCGCAGCACGGCCGGAGCGAACGGCCTGAAACCCTCGCGGAACTTGATCTTCAAGTTCATCTGCGCCTGCATGCGCGGGCTTCGCGGATCGCCGAGAATGCTGCGCGCGCCCAGCGCCCGGGGACCGAACTCCATGCGACCATCGAACCATCCAATTATCTTCTCGTCCGCGAGCAGCGCAGCCACGCGATCGGGCAGGGTTCCATCGTCCGGCCTCGTATACGGCGCGCCAGTGGCCTTGAGGAACGTCTCGATCTCGGCGGGCGTGAAGCTCGGTCCGAGATAGGAGCCTTTCATGCTGTCGCTGGTGCCGTTGACCGTTCTCGGCATTCCCAGCTCGCGGTGCGCGATGAGCTGCGCCACACCGAGCGCGCCGCCGGCATCGCCGGCTGCAGGCTGGATCCACAGACGCTTGAACGGTCCCTCGCGGAGTAGCTTTCCGTTGCCGACGCAGTTGAGGGCGACGCCGCCGGCCAGGCAGAGGTTGTCGAGTCCCGTCTTCTTGTGCGCCGTGCGGGCCATCCGCATCATGATCTCTTCGCACACCACCTGAATGGAGGCCGCGAGGTCCATCTCGCGCTGGGTCAGCTTGCTTTCGGGCTCGCGCGGGGGGCCGCCGATCAACTTGTCGAACTCCCCGTTCGTCATCGTGAGGCCCGTCAGGTAGTTGAAGTACTTCTGATTGAGCCGGAACGACCCGTCCTCGCGCAGCTCCATCAGCTCGTTGAAGATCAGGTCGACATACTTGGGCTGTCCGTAGGGCGCGAGGCCCATCACCTTGTACTCGCCGGAGTTCACCTTGAACCCCGTGTAGTATGTGAACGCGGAGTAGAGGAGACCCAGCGAATCCGGCCAGTGCAGCTCCTCGATGATCTCGATGTCGTTGTCGCGGCCGATGCCGATGGAGGCCGTTGCCCACTCGCCCACACCGTCAATCGTCAGGATGGCCGATTCCTGGAACGGCGATGGAAAGAAGGCGCTGGCAGCATGGGATTCGTGATGCTCGGAGTAAAGCACGTTCCCCTTGTAGCCGAGCTCTTCCTTGACCTGCCGATCGATGTACAGCTTGTCCTTGATCCAGAGCGGCCCTGCCATCAGGAAGGACTTGAAGCCGCGCGGCACCACGCCGAGGTACGTCTCGAGGATTCGCTCGAACTTCAGCAGCGGCTTGTCGTAGAAGCCGACGAAGTCGACGTCCGCGATGGTGATTCCCGCCTGGCGGAGGCAAAAATCGACGGCGTAGTGCGGGAAGCGGGCGTCACCCTTCTTTCGGGTGAAGCGTTCTTCCTGCCCGGCCGCGACAATCTCCGTGTTGCGGAGCAGGCACGCGGCACTGTCGTGATAGAACGCGGAGATTCCGAGAATGTATCGATCCTTCATGGTTATTCGGCGTCCGTACGGCGCTATTTGGTTAGGACGAAACGATCGAGCATCAACACGTCGAGGCCCGACCCGAAGAACACGCGCACTGCGTCCCGTGGCGTGCATACAATCGGTTCATGAAACCCGTTGAACGAGGTGTTGACCAGGCAAGAGACGCCTGTCGCGTCACCGAACGCGCCGAGCAGCGCACGAAACCGCGGGGGGCAATCGGCGGTGACCGTCTGCACTCTGATGTGGGAGGACTCCGACGGCATTACGAATCGAAACCGCGAGACGTCTTTGGGGTGGTAGTCACACTCCATGAATGGCGCTTCGGCAGGACCCGAGAAGAGTGCCGGCACGTCATCGGCGAGCGCGCTCAAGGCGTACCCGCGCCACGCCTCCCGCCGTTTGAGGAAGCGGTTGAGGTTCTCGAGCACGTACGGAGAAAACGGGCTCGCGAGAATCGCTCGTGCGCCGAGCGCGCGCGGCCCCCACTCCATCCGGCCTTCGAACCAGCCTACGAGCCGGCCCTGCTGGAGGTGGTGCACTGCGGTGTCGATGGCGGCGCGTTCGTCGACCCAGTCGTAGCGCAGCTTGCAGTTGTCGAGCGTCGACTTGATTTCATCCGGGTCGTACGACGGACCCATGAACGCCGAGAGCGGCGTCGGCGCGAGCTCCGAGACGTGCATCGCGGCGCCGACCGAGAGGCCCGCATTGCCCGGGTTGGCGGGCACGAACACGCGATCGAACGAGCCCGCGGCTCGGACGGCGCTGTTAATCGATGAGTGGTGGAAAAGACCGCCCCCGACACACAACTGCCGTGAGGACGTGTGAGCTTGGACGCATTTGAGCAGCTCGATCACCAGGTCGGCGATCTGGCTCTGCAGGGCGGCCGCGACTCTGGCTCTGTCGCGGATATTCTCCGAGGGCCCAAGCAGGTCGAGGACACGCGTGCGCCAGGTCGCGTCTTCGGTGACCCGATGGCCATCAGTCGTGAACAGCGTCGGCAGTCGCTCGTCGGGATGCGCCGCCATCATGCGCGCAAGCGCTTCGAACCGTTGATCGCCGCCTTCCGACGCAAAACCCAGCAGCCGAGAACACTCGGTGTAGAGATCGGAGAAACTGGCATCCGACCACGGCCACTCGACCCGGTGGATGTGAGGGCCGTCGCCGCGCCACACGCTCACGCCAGGAGGCTCGTGGTCGCAGATCAAGATGCTGGCCGCGTCGAAGGGCGAGGTCAGATAGGCGGCGCAGGCGTGTGCCTCATGGTGCTCCAGCCTGACGGTCGGCCAGGGTCCGATGGCGCCGGTGTCTTCGGCTATTGCACAGCCGGCGATGTCCGATCGCCGCGAGCCGGCATGCGCGAGAAGTGCGTCCACGGCCTCATCGGGCACGCCGGTCGCGTTGCAGCCCGCACCGCGCACGCGGGTGATGCGTTCCTGCTCGCACACACCGAGCACACGGCGACCATCGGTCAGCGCCGCACAGGCGTGACGAGTGACACCCCCGAGTCCAACGTTGAGCGACATTAGCGGCGTGCTCCTGCCGGAGCCACCTGGCTTCGGGGGGTTGATTGCGGCGAGTCGTGCGCGATGAGCCGGAGCAGCGACCTGAGTGCGCTGTCGATCCGGCGGTAACAGCGCCCGAACGTCGCCAGCGGCTGGCCGAAGGGATCGCTGATGTTGTATCGCGCGTACCCTCGACTGACGCCGGGCTCGAGAAGCGGAAGCAGGAATATGCGCCCGGCGGCGTCAGGATACGCTTGACGCAGGGCGAGCATCTGGTCTGCGTCCATGACGATCGTGATGTCATGGGCCGAGATGAGTTGCGGGGTGACCTGCACTGGCTGATGGGCGTCCAACTCGAGCCCGTATGCGCTGGCGGCCTCACAGGCTTCGAGCGGCGGCCCCGCGGCCTGCGTTGCGATGATCCCAGCCGACGTGCACCGCACTCCCTGAAGACCTGCTTCGCTGAAGAGATGCGCGGCCCGCGCGGCGGCGAACGGACTCCGGCAGATGTTGCCTTTGCACACGAACAGAATGGAACGCACTGCGCTCGGTATCGGAGGATTACTCAGCCCGTGCCCGCGTGCACTCCACCACGCATCTTTGAGCGGTCCCTTGGCGGCCATCATCAGGGGATGCGTCAGGACGCGGTGCAGGGCGTGCTGCATGCTCGACGCACTCATCTCACGTGGCCTTTCGGGCCCGATCCCGACGAGCCGATCGCTCTCGCAAGGGCTCGCGCGGCCATTGCCGCTTCGCGCGTCTCACGCAGCGCAAGCTGCTGTCGAAAGTGCGCGTCGGCCTTTTCCGGCTGCGCGAGCGCGAGGTAGACCTCGCCTAAGTGATAGTGAATGCAGAACATCGTCGGTTTCTTCGCGAAGGCCTGCTGCAGATAGTCCAGCGCCTCTGCGCTGCGGCCCGCGTGATGCAGCGCCCAGCCGTACGTGTCGAGCACGTCCGCGTTCTCGGGCTGCATGTCGAGCGCCGTGCGCCCGTACCTCACGGCGTCGAGCGGATCTCCTACACCGGACTCGACGCTTACCCAGCTCAGGCCGTTGTACACGTCAGAAGTGCGGAGGCCGGTCGCAAGGGCGCGGAGATAGTGCTCACGCGCTCGCGCAAAGTCGTGGGCGCGCTCGGATCGCAGGGCGCGCGAGTAGTCGATGAGCCTCGCGTGCGTATCGTAGGTGACGTACGATGCCGCGCCGATCGCCAGTGCGCCCGCAGTCACCGCTAGCCCAAGCCGTGGACGAGTGGCCGCCAGCCAGCCGAACGTTACGCCGGCCCAGTCGGCGACCAGATCGAAGAATTCGACGTTGCGTCCCGGGGCAAGCTCCTGCAGGAGCTCATCGCCTACTGATAGGAGTACCGCGCCGGTTGCCGCGATGAGCGCACTCTTCCGCGCATCGCCGGTCAGCCGGAGCCCGAGCCAGTACGCGGTGACGAACACGAGAAAGTACGCAAGGACGTGCACCACTTTGTCGAGCCCCGGCGACGTCAGGAACACCGCGTTGAGCTGAGGTCCGAACAGGTTCGGCACGAGTATCAACAGCATGAGCAAGGAGAGTCCGGCCGCAGCGCGTATGGCTCCTGTCATGCCCCAGCTTCCGCGACTTGAGGGCGGACAGACCTATGAGCGCGCACACGACGCCAGGCCACTCCGGCGAAGTCGCGGCAGGCGCCGATGATGCCGCCCGGATTCAAGGGATAGACCACGACCAGGCGATAATTGCGCTCGTCGGGTCGCCACCGCTGCTCCCACGGTTCGGCTCCGCCCAGGAATTCGTATGACTCGAGTTTCCGATCGAACGCGGAGTGGATGGACGCTTCGGTCAGAAGCAGCCCCGGATAGTAAGGCGCAAGCGCCTCACGGTAGCCGATCTTGAGTTGCCACACACGGTTGTACGCTTCGACCGACAGCTCCACAGCCGCCGTTTCCGCTCCAAACGACAGCGACTTGAACCGAAGCCGTTTCCGCTCCGCCGCGCGCCTGCAGTACCGGCGAAAGAAACTCAGGAGATCGGTGCGTTGTGCAAGCGACGAGCCGCGACGTCCCTTCCAGCCAGATCCTTCCACTGCGACTAGCGTTTCAAGCAGTGCGTCAACCTCGCTCGCGTTGGGGATTGACTCTGTGATGTGCACACGTCCTAGTGCCCGCTCCGCTTTTCGACGGACCCGCGGGAGGTTGGACGTGATACGCGACGACAAGCCCTCGTAGTATTGCTCCCAGGAGCCGCTCGTGGCGACGCCTAGCGAAGGTGCCGTTGCACGCACGACCGACATCGCACGGCGGCGCATGAGATCCGGCAGCACACGGCACAGCGGCGATTCGGCGGCCACGCGCTGCAGCATCAGAGGATAGCCAAGCTTCATGACGTCTTCGCAGAGCGCACGCAGCGCGAGCTCCGAGGTGAACACCCATCCGCCTGGCTCGTGAAGTCGCGATGCGCCAAGGAGCGTGAGGCGCGGACCGCACGGTGTCGACTCGAACGCCAGCGGCGCGACACCTTCGAGAACGCCGGATCGGTGCGCCACCGCAACGCGGACGTCCGCTTCCCTGTGGAAGGTCTCCGCGCACGACAGGAACCAGTCATACTCGAGGAGCGGCGAGCGCGAGTCGGCGGCGAGCGCGTCCCATCCCTCGCGCAGCCCGCGGATCTGTTCGAGCGACCGAATGAGTGCCACGCTGATCATGCGGCGCGCCGTTCGCTCCACGCGGCCCACCGGTGGGACCACAGGCGCGCGTACTCCACGAGTGAGACACCGAACCGTCGCACGACGCCCGGGGTGAACGTCATCAACCACAAGCCACGGTGCGGATACCCGTATCGAGCGGCGCGCGCGAGATACTTCCTGGCGCGTCGCGCGTACGTGCGGCCTCGCCGCGCCGGGCCATCGGCCAGCATCAGCGGAACCGCGACGGCACGATGCAGATGCGCGAGGTGCCTGTCGATTCGGACGCGATGTTCCTGATAATACGCGGCGTCCTCGACCGCGTGCTCTTTCACGACGTGCAGCAATTCCTGCTGCTTTCGGAGCCAGACGTAACGACCGTCCTTTCTCGAGGTGGTCGAGATCTGGCCATCGTGATACCGGAGCTTGTACGTCGGAACGTCGACGAAGCAGACACGATGTCGGCGCGTGATGCGGAGGATGTAGTCGAGCTCCTCGTAGTACTTGACCCGCTCCTTTCGCACCCCGACCGTCGCTACGACTTCGCGCCGCATCAGCATGTTGTTCTGAAAAACGACGATGTTCTCGAGGTACCGGCTGAAGATATTTCCGAAGTAGGCGCGCCGTTCGAGGAGCGTGGGATCCTCGTGGGCCAAGAGATCTCGCAAAGCGCTGACGTCACCGAGCTGTACGCTGCGGTCGAACAGCCGGTCGTAGGTGACCTGCGGGTTGCGATACGCCGAGTGGTGATAGGTCTGCAAATGAAAGCGGTCGAAAAACTCGCCGTCGTCGAACGCGGAAGTCTCGGCGTAGACCATCGCCACGTCGGGGTACAAGTCCAGCAGCGTGCTCTCGACCTCGAGCATGTACGGATAGAACAGATCGTCGGAATCCAGGAATGCGAGGTATTGGCCGCGGGCGGCGCGCATGCCGACGTTGCGTGCGTGCCCGGCGCCGAGATTGCGCGTGGCGATATACGTGACCCGATCTCGGTAAGCCGTCAGCCGCTCACGCGTGTCGTCGGTCGAGCCGTCATCGACGACAATCAGCTCGACATCGGCGCAGGTCTGCTGCAGGACGCTGTCAATGGCCAGCGGAAGGTAGTGAGCCCTGTTGTAGGTCGGGATCACGACGCTGATCCGCGGCGTGCGCACGGTGGCGGAGGATACCGGGATCACTTGAGGGGCTGCAGTCTCGCGGACACGAGCGCTCGCGGGTCGACGTGCTCGACGCGACGCGGACGGTCAGGTCGATGTCGCAAGCGATCAATCCAGCTGAGGGCCACTCCCGCGGGTGTCGCACGGTAGACCGAAAGCACCTTATGCCAGCGCACTGTCTCGGTCCACTGACGCTCCCACTCGTACGGTTCTGCCGGGAAATCCACCTCCGTCACGCCACTGCCGATCAGGCTCTCGATCAAGCGCGCCCTCAGGTACGTGGCCACGCCGAGCGGCTTGTACTGCTCGTCATAGCTCGTCTTCAGGTAGGAGTAGCGTCCGTTTGCGAGATACCCCAGGTTGTACGCCACTGGATTGCCGCCGATGGTCAGGAACTGCAGGTGCAACCGACCGCGACGCGCTGCACCTTCGCACAGGTCGTGGTAGAAACGTGACTGTCGCTTGACTGCGCTAATCGATGTTCCGTGCGCATGCTTCCAGCTCGCGCGTTCGATCTGCAGCAGCCTCTCGTACGAGTTGGCGACGTCCGAGGGCTTCGAGCCATCCAGTACTTCGGCGGTTCCATGAGACGCGATCTTCTTTTCGCTCCGCTTCAGATGGTTCCTGAATTTGGAGCCGCGCTTCGCGAGATACTCCTCGTAGGTGGACGGAAGCGCGAGGAAATAGGAGCCATGTCCCGTCCGTATTTGGCGGGTGGTGCGCCGGTTGGCGAGGCACGATCCCACATGGTGGAGGAACGGGTGACCGTCGAGGAGCTTGGACATGCGAAAGACGTCCCACGGCTCGTCGAGCGCCAGCAGCGCGGAGACAATCGCCGACACCGTGTCTTCGCTCATCTCTCGTGAAAGCAGGTCGCTGTGCGTGTTGTAGAGCTCGCCCAGTGGTGACAGCATGACTACGGGATAGCCCAGAAGCGAGACTCGCCGGGCCACGAGTGGCAGCAGTCCCGTGACTTCGGTTCCCGAGCACACCCGAAGCAGAAGGAAGCGGTCCGTCCGCTCTACATGACTCCTGGTCAACGCCTCGGTCCACTCGAAGGACGTCGACGGCTCGCACGAGACGCTGCTGAACAAGCGCTCCCACATTTCGCTGTGCTGCGACACATCCGGCGTCCTGGACAGAATCTCGATGCTGGTGGTGGACACGCCGCTCTCGCTACGATGCCGCGCCGACACTCGACAGACGGGCCGCCTCGCGCAGCCGGGCTTTGTCGATCTTCCCAACCGCGCCCAGCTTGGGCAACTCCGGTTGAATGACGAACCGCGCGGGCACCTTATGAGCGGCCAGCCGCGACCGGCAAAACGCCTGGAGCGACTCGAGATCCTCGCGGTAGCCGTCGCGCAGAGACAGGAACGCGACCGCAACCTCGCCAAGAAGATCGTGGGGCGCGCCGACGACGGCAACCTCGAACACTCCTGGGTACTCCTGGAGGACGTCTTCAATTTCCTTGGCACCGACGCGGTGCGCGCCGACCTTCAGCATGTCGTGCCGCCGACCGAGGAGAAACAAATAGCCGTCTTCGTCCGCGTACCCGAGGTCCCCCGTCCGATAGCCGAGAGAGCCAAACTTCTCACGCGTCTCGACAGGATCGTTCCAGTACCCGGGTGAGATGTTCGCGCCGCGGGCCACGAGCTCGCCTACCTCGCCGGCGGCGGCCCGCGTTCCGTCTTCCTTAATCACGACGATCTCAACATCGGGAATTGCCCGTCCGATCGAGCCCATCTTGTCTGCGATCCGCGCCGGATCCAAATATGTGAGCCGCGCAGATGCCTCTGTCGCGCCGTACATGACGTACAACGGCACTTTCGGCCCTCGCGAACACCATTCCTGGATCCGGGCAGTTGCCATCGCCCCGCCAGCTTGGGTCACGTAGCGGAGGGATGGCAGTGAGGTGGTCTCGAGCTCGGAACGGTGGAGCAGAAGCGCGAAGGTTGACGGAACGCCGGCGAACCCGGTGACGTCGTGCTCGCGCATCGCGCGCAGCACGACGTTCGGAAAGATGAAACGGTTGTCGATGACCACTGAACCGCCGACCGCCAGGTGCGTGTGCAGCAGAGAGAGCCCGTAGACGTAGTAGAAAGGGAGCACACACATGACGCGATCGCTGGCCGTCAGGCTCAGGTAACTGACAATCGATCGTGTGTTTGCCACGAGGTTGCGGTGCGTGAGCATCACACCGCGCGGTTCGCCCGTACTCCCTGACGTATAGATGATCGCCGCCAGATCGAGATCGATTGGGCGGGCTGGCGGCGGCGCGTCCGACGCGCTGCCCAGGGCCGGCGCCAACAGGTTGAAGGTGGGGGGCAGTCGTTGCCCGGGTCTCATCCGTCCCGTGACGAACACGCGATTGACCGCGGTCATAGCCCCGGCCTCCGTCGCCGTCGCCGCATCGACGACTGCGACGGCCGGTGCACAACTGCGAACGGCCGCTGCGAGGCGGTCGCTTCGTGGACCAGCGGGCAGCGGCACGGCCACCGATCCGTTCTTCATGGCGCCGAAGTAGGCGCCGACGAGCTCGATGGAGTTCTCGAGCGCAATGACGACGCGGTCGTGACGAGAGACGCCGGCGTCGCGATAGAGGTTGCCGAAGCGATTGGCCAACTGATCGAGCTCTGCATAGGAAGCCGTGCGGTTCCCGTCGATGAGCGCAATCGCGTCCGGCTGACGGGAGGCGGAGTCTTCGAGCAGGCGGTGCACGAGCATCAGAAGGCCACCACCGGTGTGCCGACCCGATCGACCATCGTACGAATAGCAACGGGCGCCGCCAGTGGGGGTTGACGCCGGATGAAGTGGTGATACAGGAGCTGCGTCGAGAGCACACCAACGGCCGCCATGTTGTCGCTGTTCGAGAACTGTCCCTCGGATGCGCGCGCCCGGCACTTGGCAATGACCGCGGTCGCGGCCGCGGGGTTGAAGACGCCCGCCTCGGCGAGCGCGGTCGGCGACGCCACTTCCTCGATCCACTCCAGGGCCTCGTCCGACGCGAACGACAGCGCGTCCGGTGCGCGGTACGGCTGTTTCTTGCGCGCCAGAATCGATGCCGGGACCAGACCCTCGGCCGCGCGTTTCAGCACGTGCTTTTCGTCGAGGACGCGCAGTTTGAACGAGGGCGGCAGCGATTCGGCGAGCGCCGCCACATGCCGGTCGAGGAACGGGAAACGTCCCTCGACCGAGTTGGCCATCAGCATCCTGTCGCCTTGCGACGAGAGCAAATAGCCCGACAGGAGCGTGTGGATCTCGAGGTATTGATCCTGCGCCAGCGACGTCCACTCGCCGAACGCGCCAGGAAGACTCCGCAGCAAGGCTCCGGCCGAATCCGCGTCAGCGGTCCGCGCGAGTGTCTCCTTCGACAGGAGCCGCTTCAACGCCGCCGCGCCGCGCCATCGCGGCTCGTGTGCGAAGCCGGCGCGATCAGCATGCTGCAGGTGCTGACCGAAGAACTGCCGCATGATCGCACGCTGCGACACGGGCGATCGCTCGAGATACGGATACAGCCGCTCGAGGAGGCGCGGTCGGGCGTCCGATTGAGGCTGACGCGCCCAGAACCGGCGGACCTTCGCTTCCCGGAAGAGGTCGTAGCCCGCGAACATTTCGTCTGCGCCCTCGCCGGTCAGGACGACCTTGATGCCGGCCTGATGCACCAGGCGGGAGAGCAGGAACAGGGGAGCCGACGCGGTGCGGAGCACGGGGCGCTCGGTGTGCCATACCACTTCGGGAAAGACGCGTGCAATGTCACCGCGCGACACCAGGACCTCGTGATGATCGCTGCCAAGATACGCAGCCATCGTGCGCTGGTGCTCGGTCTCGTCGTACTCGGCGTCCTCGAAGCGCAGCGAGAACGTCGAGAACTTCGACCCCTTGGCGCGTAGCCCCAGCGCCGCGACGAGCGAGCTGTCGAGCCCGCCCGACAGATAGCTGCCGACGGGGACGTCCGCCCTCAACATGCGAAGACTCGTTGCCTGCTCGAGCGCGCCGCGCACTTCGGTCACGGCGTCCTGCAGGCTGCCGGGAAAGTGCTGGTCGACACTGCGCGGAAAAGCCGGATCCCAGCACCGCGAGCGCCGGACGCCCCCTGGTCCATAGACACGCGTCGTTCCGGGCTCGATCTCTTCGATACCCTCAAAAACGGTGCGCGGTGCAACGGTCGTCCAGAAGGTGAAGACCTGGTCAATACCGAGCGGATCGAACCGGCGCGGGATCGACGAGTCCGCGGCGAGTATGGCCTTGAGCTCGCTTGCGAAATAGAGACGGCCCTCGTGTTCGGCGACATACAGCGGGCGGACGCCAAACGGGTCCCGCGAGAGCACGAGTTCGGCGCGTGCGGAGTCCCACAGCGCGACGGCCCATTGCCCGTTCAGCCGTCTGAACGCCTCCTCACCCCACTGCTCGAACGCGTGAACGATCACCTCGGTATCGCTGCGGGTCTTGAACCGATGACCGAAGGTTTCGAGCTCTTGTCGCAGCTCGATGTAGTTGAAGATCTCGCCGTTGAACACGATCCAGAGCGTTCCGGTCTCGTTGCTGAGCGGTTGCTGGCCGGCGCTCAAATCGATGATCGACAGCCGCGCATGGCTCAGGCCAGCACGCCGGTCGCGATAAACACCGAATTCATCCGGCCCGCGATGCCGCAGCGCGCCCGCCATGCCCGACAGCCATTCGAGCTGGGGTGGCGGCAGGGCGTCGCCGAGCGAGACGATACCAGCGATGCCGCACATCAGGCAGTGATCTCTTGAACGGGCTCCACGAGCAGCGGCCGCGCGTGCAGGTAATGGGTCGTGCGCCGCTTTTGATCGATGTCCCGGAACACGCGCTCGATCTGATCGGGCTTGAGACCGAGCGCCGCGGCGACCTCACCCGACGAGACGCCGTGGTTGCGCGCGTAGAGACACAGGTCCATCTTGTCGTAGGGGAGCGCGAAGTAGAATTCTTCCTGTGTCTGCGGCAGCGAGAACGTGTCGGTCGTGGGCGGCCGCCGGCGAATTTCCTCGGGCACGCCGAGATACTCCGCGAGCGCGTAGACCTGGGACTTGTAGAGGTGTGCGATCGGCTTGAAATCCGCGGCGCCGTCACCCTGTTTCACGAAGAAACCCTGGTCGTACTCGAGTCGGTTCGGCGTACCCGCGACCGCAAAGTGCAGTCGGTCGGCGTGGTAGTACTCCGTGAGCTTGCGGAAACGCTGTTTGAAGTTCGTCGCGGCGATGAGTTGCAGGTACGCGGCGGGCGCCATCCGCGACGTCTTCTGCTCGCCGGAGGGCGCTTCGATCAGCAACTCGGTAACGTTCAACCGCTCGCCGTCGAGGAGCGAGGGCAGCTTGACCTTGAAGCGGTATCGCGCGTCGTACTCCGGGAAGACCATGCGGATGGCTTCGTCCTGTCGCGTGTAGCACCCGGCCGCCGTGAGGATCGGTTGCAGATTCTCCAGCGTGGTCGGAATCGAGAACTTCGACGTCAGCGACCGGGCGAGCGAGGCGGATTCCGACGCCGAATCGCGTTCGGGCATCAGGAGCGCCAGAACTCGGTCCGGGCCAAGTGCGCGGGCGCAAAGCGTCGTGACGACCGAGCTGTCGATTCCGCCGGATAGTCCCACCACTGCGCCGCGACGCCGAAGTATGTGCAGCACCTGTTGGCGAATGGACGTTTCGATATCAGCCGAGACCGCTTTCTCGTCAATCCTAAGAACGTCTGTCGAAAACATGCTTCTCCCGCATAGCTTCGCCCTCTCAGTCACACGGGTGACCGTGCAGGGGCTGGCCGCTGCCGGCGTGGGGCGCCCCCCGCGCGCCTATCACGCCAGGTAGCCGCCTGGCCAAAACGTGGTGTCCACGGAGATACAGCAAAGCCCACTCCGGCCGCCCTCGGTCGTCGAGGCCTGAAAGAGGCAAGGAAACGGCCGTTTTTCGCCAAACAGGACCTTCTGGCCTGCCGAAGCCAGACAAAAGATCCGCTTTTTGGAGACAAAAGTCTACGTATTTGGCGCTACTTTGCCGAGGCCGAGGCTGGAGGTACTTCAGCCAGGAGGCGGCGGGCGGCGGCCGCTTCCTCGAAGGGACCGAGTTCCAGTGCGCGTTCGAGCGACCGACGAGCCGCCTTAGACTCCCCTCCCTGAATCTGCGCGAGCCCGAGATGGTAGTGATAGACCGGGTTCCGCGGGGCCAGCCTGATGCTCTCCCTGAACGCCGGGATCGCGCGCTCTGGAATCTCCTTCTTGTAGTAGACCCAGCCGAGCGTGTCGTGCATCTCGGGCCGTCGTTTTTCCGTCTCCAGTCCGGCGAGCGCGAGCTGAAGTGCGCGATCCAAGTGTTCGCCGCGCTCCGCGTACATCCACGCCAGGTTGTTGGCGGCGATCGGCGCTCGCGGATCGAGATCGATCACCTGCTCGAAGTACTGTTCCGCCCGCAGCTGATCGCGCTGAATCTGGCTGATCATCCCGAGCATGGTCAGCGCAGCCACCGGCTTGACCTGCCGGGGGGCCAGCGCCTCGAACTCCCGCTTCGCCGCGTCCAGCTTGCCTTGCGCGATGTAGAGCTGCCCGAGCATCACATATCCGGGCTGGAACCCTGGATCGATTTCGAGCACCTGACGGAGATGACTTTCGGCAGCGGCTAGATCTTTAGCAGCGGCGGCCGCGCGAGCTGCAATCAACCGCAATGCGGGACTACGGGGCTGCTGCTTCACGTGAGCGTCGATGCGCGCACGCGCCGCGCCGACATTGCCGGCCGACAGGTCGAGCGCGACGAGACCTTCGACAGCCTCGGTCAGGTCCGGAGACAGCGACAGCGCGCGCTCGAAGCTTCGGCGGGCCGATGCAGGATCTTTCGCCGCCCCAGACGCGAGCGCCCGCTGTACGTGAGCGGCCGGGAGGTCGGGATGAGCCGCGAGGAGCGGCGCGAGGAGCTTTTCCGCGCCTGCGAGGTCACCTTCTGCGATGAGTCCCCGAATCAGCGCTATCTGCGCCTCGGTACTCTCTGGTTCGGTGCGGACAGCCTCCCGGGCCAGCTGTACCGAGCTCTTGGCGCGCCCGCCGACCAGATCAAGGGTCGCGAGCTGTACCTGCGCGCTTGCGGCCCGCGGATTCAGCTTCAACACCTCCGTGTATGCTTCGCGAGCCGCGTCGAAGTCGCCGCGGGCGGCATAGGCGCGACCCAGAGAGAACTGAATCGCGGCGGAGTTCGGATCGACCTGCGCAGCCGCCTGCAGCTTGGCGATTGCCTGGTCGCGCTTTCCTTCGGCGGCGAGCAACCGTCCCTTGAGCAGAAGCGGGGCCGCCGCTTTCTGATCCCGCTCGAGCAGCTCGTCGACGACACGATGCGCGTCGGCCAGGTTCCCTCGCTGTGCGTACGCTCGGGCCAGACGCCGCGCGGCCGCGTCGGCGGTCGTGCTCTGTGTTCTGAGCTGTTCGAGCTGCCGAATCGCCTCCGCGGTCCGGTTTTCCAGCAGGTAGTAGTCGGTAAGCGCAAACGGTGCTGACCCGGACGCGGCAAGGACCTTGACGAACGGTTCTGCCTCGGCGCCGCGTTTTCCCGCCATCAGAAACAACGCCATTGCTCGGTTGGCGATCGGATTCGAGGGTTCCAATGCAAGCGCCGCCCGTAGGCTGCGCTCACTTTCGGGCAGACGCCCTCTGGCCCAATAGAGGTTGGCGAGCGCCAGGTGTCCCGGCACCCACTTGGCATCCAGTTCAACGCTGCGTCTGAATGCCGCCTCTGCCGGTTCAGTTCGACCACGGCTCATCTCGAGAATGCCGAGGTCTGCGTAAGTTGCGCCCCGCGCCGGGTCGAGCTGTATGGCTTCCTCGATCTCGGAGATCGCCTCGTCGATTTCCCGCAGACCGGCCAACGCATTGCCGAGAAGCACGTGCGCCTGAACGTCGCTCGGCCTTCGTGCGAGGACAGTTTCGGCGCGCGCCTTGGCGTCGTCGAAATGACGGGCCGCCAGCAAGTACCTGCCGGCTGTCATCTGTACCGCCTCGTCATCTGGCAGGAGGTCGGCCGCTCGAACGTACTCCGCCAGCGCCCTTGTCGGCTGATTGAGCCTTGCATAGCAGTCCGCCAGGCGTTTTCGGGCAGGACCGAATCGCGCGTCGATCTGCACTGCGTTTTGGTACTCGAGGGATGCCTCGAGATACTTGCCTTCGGCGAAGTAGCGATCGCCACTCAGCGCAAAACGCTGCTTTCGGGCTTCCGGGTTCCCCGTGCAGGCGGACAGACACACCAACACTATGCCAAGCGCGAGAAGTGCGCGGCGTCGCGGCAGCGTGAACTCCATGAAACGCATGGAGTCAGCGGGAGCAAGGACCACTCCACGTGGATCCGACGGCGCCGAGAGGATTACTTGGGAATTTCGACTCAGCGAAGACTTGCCCGACCGACGATCCTTAGAAAGAAAACCGGGGGTAGATAAAAGTCAGTCCCGAGGACGACTTTGGCGATCATAAGGACAAAGTGCGATCCTCAGGCGCCGACTTTCAGCTCCTGGGTCGATGGTTGCACGCGCGACGCACGGTCAAGCATCGTCGAGGCTTCTGAGCTTCGGTGCCACCCTCGACGTACACCTCCAGCCACGACGAGCAGCGCCGCACCCCAGAGGACCAACAGGCCGGCCTCGGACATGGAGCTCAACAGATTCGCGAACGACAGATAGCCTGACGTACCTGTCAACAGCGTCATTCCCACAACAGTCCACTTCATGTTATTCCCATGCATCGCGCCAACCGTTCGACATCGTGGCGGGCGGCGATGATGCTCCTGATCTCACGCTTGCGCGTCTCGCCTAGGCATGGGCCGTACCAGGGAGTGACAGTGCAAAAACGGGCCAAATTCGAAAGTTGTGGAGATGGAGTCTGCGGCACAGGTGGCTTTTGTCGGCAGGCTCTCGAACAGCCGCGGCTACTTCTCCGCACACCGTTGACTGGAAAGGACCTGCGGATGTAGCGGCAGGGTGCTCCGGGCCGGAAATCTTCGGGCAGAAATCTTCAGGCGGAGCCGGGCGATCACCGCGGGTTTGCCGTTCGGTGAGCGCTTCTGATCACACGGGCCGAGCCACGTCGGCGAACGGCGCGAAAGCCGAGGATCGTCGGTTCTGCGCGGCTGGCTCGGACACGACCTCTCCACGCGTCGATGGGTGGGTGTGTTGAAAGACCTGTGAGCCCGTCGTCTCGATGCGCATCGTGTACGCGATCGGAAGCTGATCGAGCAGCGTCACGACAGCCTTCAACAAGGCAGGGGCGAAGAGGTTTTCGTCTTCGTCCGTCAGCGATGAAATGAACCGAATCTCCATGGTCAGTCTCGGGCCTCTCAAACTCGCGGTGCCGACGGATTTGCAATCGTCGTTCCCGCCCGCCCATCACCCGAGCTCTACGAAATACTGAGTTTACACGGGCGCTCGTCCGCTCCATGGATCTGGCGCGACCACAAAAAACCTGTTCGAGGTTGACTTCTCTCGGGGGAGGGACGACAAATTTGGGCGCGATCGTCCCTAACTGAACAGCGAGCTCGCTTCTTAACGGCAGAATCCTCGATCCATTGCCCGCCGTGAGCGCCCGTTACATGTGCGTTACTGGCATGTGCCGTGCTTGAATGGTTCAGCTGCAATGTCTCGCGCCCGTGGAGGTTTCGATTCTTCGACTGTGCAGAGTCTCTCCGACGATGATTCGGACGCGGTAGCCAGCATGCCCCCAACCGCTGCGGACTTTGGCGAGGCCTTGCGGGGCCTGCTGGATGGCCTCGCGCGCGCGCTGGGTGTTCCGGCCGCCCTGCTGTCGCGTGACCGCGGTGGGTGGCAATTCGAAGCGGAAGCTTTTCCGCCCAGACCGGTAGGCGATGCGCCGCGTTTCCGCGGCGCCATCGGCGACTGGAGTCCGGATTCTACGAGCGACGTGATCGACCAGGCGGGGTCGCCGTGGACGGCGCTCCTCGCCGCGAACCTCCGCCAGCGCGAGTGGCTTCTTTTGCTTCCTGGGAAGGCAGACAAGTGGCGCAGCGTCGGCGATCTGGAGGGGCTCATTGCGCATTTCGGTCAAGGTCTCGATGCCGCGGTACGGGAAGACGACGAGCGCCATCTCGAGGGGATCCAGCGGCGCCTGTATACTTTCACCCGGCGTCTCACTCGGACGACCGGCACCGATGAGACCCTGCGATTGATAGTGCGGGCACTGGCGCGCGAGGTGTCGGCCGAGACGGCAGCATGCGCCGTCTTTGACGAGACTGAACAGACGCTGACGATTGCCGCCACGCTCGGGTATCCCGCCGCGATCGTCGACCACGTGCGCATCTCACCGCGGGAGGGGATCCTCGGTGAGGCGTTCGTACGCGGGCGGGCGACGATCGGCCGGCCGGACCAGACCGTCCGGCGGCTCCGCTACTGCACCGACTCGTATCTGACCGTCCCGCTCGTAGCCTCGGGACGTTCGCTGGCCGTGGTGACGCTTACCGACCGGGCGGACGGCAAGGAGTTCGATGCACGCGATCTCGCCACTGTGAGGCTGTTCGCTGCCCCTGCGGCCCTTGCGCTGGCGCGTCAGCGCCTGGCTCAGGCGCTCGACGATTTGACCCGCGCGGCCACCGTCGATACGGTGACGGGGCTCTTCAACCGGCGCTATTTTGAAACGCGGATCCGGGCCGAGGTGCAGCGTGCTCGCCGTCAGCGTCAGGATCTCGCGCTCCTGATGGTGGACATCGACGACTTCAAGCGGATCAACGATACGTTCGGTCATCTCGAGGGGGACCGCGCGCTCCGAGACGTTGCGGATCTGCTTCGCCGCGGCGTGAGGATTTTCGATGTGTGCGCCCGGTACGGCGGCGAGGAGTTCGCCATCGTGATGCCGGGCGCCACGCGGGACATGGCCGTGCTCGTGGCGGAGCGCATACGGCGTGGCATGGATGAGCGCTCCAAACTGAATCCAGCCCCGATGACCGTGAGCGTCGGCGTCGGGTTCCTCGGCGCCGATCAGTCTGAAGAGGACTTGATTGCGGCCGCCGATCGTGCTCTCTTCGCCGCGAAACGCGCGGGGAAGAACATCGTCAAGACGGAATGATCGTCTGGATCTGCAAGCAGCCCGGCACTGACCGGGCCGTCAATCGCGTTAAGGCCTGCCCTCGCGGACCAGCGCTCGGATACCTGCCGCCAACGACGCAGGCTCGTGTCTGATCTTGCAGCGGTCGAGAAGCGTCTCGCACGCGAACTCCATTTCCACGACCTTCGCCCGTCCAGCCCACTTGAGTGGTGTGTCGCACCGCACCGGCTGTGAACCCTGACTCGCGTATCGAGCGATCAGCGACGCGGGAAGGGGGCGCCGATTCACCAGGATGTAGTCGAAGAGGTCGAAACCGGTGTGCTCGCGAATGACCTGCAGATGGTCGTCCAGCGAAAAGCCGTCGGTCTCGCCTGGCTCCGTCATGAGGTTCGCGATGTAGATGCGCACCGCGTTGACGCCTGAGATCGTCGACGCGATTCCTTCGACGAGCAGGTTCGGCAGCGTGCTCGTGTAGAGGCTGCCGGGACCCACGACGATGGCATCGGCGTTGACGAGGGCGCGCAGGACCTCGGGGAGGGGACGCGGGCTGGGGTCGAGGGACAACCGCCGGATCGGCAGCCGCTTTTCGACAATCGCGGTTTCCCCTATCAGCACCTGGCCAGAGCCCATCTCAGCCCGCAAACGAACGTCTTCCCCGGTCGTCGGGAGCACGCGGCCGCGCAGTGCCATCATTCGCCCCAGTTGACTGACCGCCTCGGGGAAGTTCCCGGTGATCTGTGTCAGCGCGGTGAGCAGGAGATTGCCCAGCGGATGCGCCTCGTCGCCCATCCGGTGTTGAAGGAGCTGCTTGAAAGGGGAGTCCGCCTCGGCGAACGCCGCCAGACAGTTGCGAACGTCTCCCGGCGGCAGCACACCAAACTCTCGGCGAAGTCGGCCGGAGCTCCCGCCATCATCGGTGACCGTCACCACAGCCGTAATCGTGTCGTTCGCCACCGGCCCGGCATTCGCGGCCTGGGCGCAGAGCCCTTCGAGCACTGCCGGGAGTCCCGTGCCGCCGCCGATGGCGACGATCCGAGGCAGCGCATGGCGCTCGTCGCTCGGCGCGCCTGTGATCAAGCGTGGCCGTGGCGGCGGGAACGCTTCGAAAACGTCAATCGCGGCGCTGGAATTCATGATTGGAAAGGGCGCAACGCAGATGCCATGTCGCGGCAAAGAATTCCCGCCAAGATCGCCCTTTCGTCACGCTCCGGTCACAGAATGTCGTCATTGTCTGACGCTAAAGTCTGCCGCTCCGTGTATAAGAGCGAGTTACGAGCCGATTGGTCAGTCGACCTCTTGGATGCGCGAAATGTGTCATTTCAGCGCCAGAGGGTCTCTGAACCTTGACTTTAGGTCAAAAAGGACGCTATAAAAGCGACTTCTGTTCAGTGCGCGACACCTCACTATGCAACCTACCAGGCTCGTCGGCGCCAGCCCAGCCATCATCACCCTCCAGGAGGAGATTCACTACGCGGCCAAGTGCGACGCGAAGGTGCTCGTCACTGGAGAGAGCGGTGCCGGCAAGGAGATCGTCGCGCGCCTGATCCACGCGTCGAGCGCGCGCAGCCGGTCGCAGCTTGTCACCGTCAATTGCGCGGCGCTCACCGAGACGCTTCTCGAAACCGAATTATTCGGCCACGTGCGCGGCAGCTTCACCGGCGCCTATCGGGATCGCCTGGGGGCGTTCGAGCAGGCGCATCGCGGTACGGTGTTCATGGACGAAATTGGAGAGACGAGCCCGCGCATGCAGGGGCTGCTGCTCCGATTCCTCGAGACCGGGGAAATCCAGCGGGTTGGGTCGGACCAGGTACAGACCCGCGTGGACGTCCGGGTCATCGCGGCAACGAACCGAGTGCTTGTGGACAGCGTGGCAAACAAGACGTTTCGCGAAGATCTCTACTATCGACTGAACGTCATCCACCTGCGTGTGCCCGCGCTGCGTGAGCGGCTCGAAGATATTCCGGTGCTGCTGGAGTTCTTCATCGATCAATTCTCGCGCCAGTATCAGGTGGAGCGGCCCGCGCTTTCCGTGGAGGCCCTCCAGACCTTGACGGCCCATGCCTGGCCCGGGAACGTGCGCGAGCTCAAGAACGTTGTTGAGCGCCTCGTTGTCCGGGGCCGCAGCGGAGAGATCGGCCGCGACGACCTGCCGCTCGAGGTGCTCCGTTCGGCGCCCGTGGCTCAGCCTGGACCAACAACGCCAGCGACGCGGCCGGCTGCCGATGTGCTGTTCGAACGGATGGTGAACGGCGGGGAATCGTTCTGGTCCTGCGTGTACGCGCCGTTCATGGCGCGTGACCTCACTCGCGATGATCTTCGAACGATCGTCAGGAAGGGACTGGAGCGGACCTCAGGGAACTACAAAGTGCTGGTCGAGCTGTTCAACATGCCGGCCGACGATTACAAGCGGTTCCTCGGTTTTCTCCGTAAGTACCAGTGCCACATGCCCTTTCAGCAGTTCCGCTCTGCCGCGACCAGCCGCGACGCAGGGCGGCAGCCTGCACCACCAGGCCGCATGGCTGCGTCAGCCTGAACGTCAGTTGGTGGGACGCGGGTCGAGCAGCTTCAGAAGTTCCCCGCTCACGACCGGCTTGACGAGGTAGGTGGCGCCGATCTGTTCCGCGTCCGCCCTCAACACCGGATCGTCGAAACCTGAGAACACAATGAGCCGCATGCTCGGGTACATGTCCCGAGCCATCACCGCGAGCTGAAGGCCGTTGAACGCCCCAAGCCGCACGTCAGTGATCAGCGCATCGAACGGCTGGTCTTTGAGTTTCTGCCGGGCCCGTTCGAACGAGTCACACGCGACCACCGTCTGCACCGACTCTTTGAGGGACCGCTTCATCGCGTCCAGCAAACCAGTGTCGTCGTCGACGATGAGCAGTCTCAGCTGAAGGGCGGAGCTCGCGGGGTTGGTGAGGACCATGGGTGTTTCCATCGGTGGACGAGGTCTCTGCTGTCTTTGCGGCTATATTACACAGTTTATTCGGTCACGCAACAAGATGATGTCGATCATTTCGTTCGGCGGTTCAGATTGAGAGGTCGCCTTGGCGGTCGGGCCTGCAGGTCCCTGTGTCAGTGGGCGGCCGGCTCATCCTCTTGTCCCGGCAGGGCTTGTCTCATGGTGCCCGCGGGCACGCTGCTGCGTCGAGGGTAGACTGGCCGGATGGTCATCGTCGGCTCCCCGCTCTTCGCACGCCATGTGAATCCGCCAGGGCATCCTGAACGCCCGGAAAGAGCCGACGTGCTCGATGCCCTCGCCAACAGGTGGAGTGAGAGCGGCGGCCGCACGATTGCTCCGCGGCCGGCCACTCACGCCGAGCTGCGGCGCGTGCACACGCAGGCGCACGTCGATCGGATGGCCGCGACCGCCGGTCAGGCCGTCATGCTCGATCCCGACACGTTCACATCGCGGGATTCCTACGACATCGCGCGGTTTGCCGCGGGTGCGACGGTTCAAGCGGCGGAGCACGCGCTTACAGAGCACGAGCCCGCCTTTGCCCTTGTGCGTCCGCCAGGCCACCACGCCGAACCGGATAGAGCGATGGGCTTCTGCCTCTTCAACAACGTCGCCGTCGCCGCAGCCGCAATGCTCGCCCGCGGTCTCGAGCGCGTCGCGATTGTCGATATCGATGTGCACCACGGCAACGGGACGCAGGCGATGTTCTATGAAGAACCGCGGGTGCTCTACGTCTCGACCCACCAGTATCCTTTCTACCCCGGCACGGGCGCAGCCGACGAGATTGGCGCGGGTGAGGGCCGCGGCTTTACGGTGAACATACCGATGGAAGCCGGGTCCACCGACGCCGACTACGCGATGGTGCATCGCGACGTGGTTGGACCAGTACTCGACGACTTCCGGCCGGAGCTGGTGCTCGTGTCGGCTGGGTACGACGCGCACGAGCGCGACCCGCTCGCCTCGATGCGCATGACGACCGAAGGTTACGCCGCCATCGTCGCGCACTTGAGTCACGTGGCGGCGCGGCACGGTGCGCTGGCTCTCGTCACCGAAGGTGGCTACGAGCTCACGGCGCTGGCGGCGTGCCTGGAAGCATCCTTTGGGTCGATTGTTGGCCAAGGCTCCGGAGCGCAATCCCCGGGCGGGCCGAGCGGGACCTCTCCGCGGGGGGAGCGGGCAATCGCTGACTGCCGCGCTGCCTTGAGGCCCTTCTGGCCCAGGATCTGAATAATCCGTGGGCCTAAGGTAGCCGAGTCCACCGCGACAAGCTAGGCGTGTGAATCCGCGGGATTCCCTGCAGCATCAGCGCCGCGCTCCAGACGACGCGCCTCGTCGATCACTCGCTCGAACAGTCTGCAAATCGCCTCGTCGTCGAGCGGACCTGGGTTGGCACGCCTCACGTGGCCGAGGACGGCTCCCTCCCGGTCGGGCTCGTACAGCGCCAAACCGAGTTGTCCCTTGACGCGCCCAATCTCCAGCGCACAAGCCGCGCGTGCGTTCAAGAGTCGGACGAGGGCTTCGTCGAATGCGTCGATTTTCTTACGCAAATCATCGAGGTGCTCGCCAATCTGTGCCTCAGCCAGTTGCATGGTCACTTGTGCGCTCCTGTTTCAACGAAAGCAAAGAGGCAAGAGCAGCGCCATCAACAGCGGCTGTAAGTTACTGAGCCTGGCCTGCAGCGACGAGCGCGCTGACTGAAGTCGCTGTTCTGGTCGACTACAGTCTTCCGGCCCGCGACAATGCGGGCGCGGTCCGTCGAATATAATGGACAGAGTGCCCGACTACAAACCCCAGACAATCGAGAAGAAATGGCAGGAACGCTGGCGGCGGGACCGCACCTTCGAGGTCACTGAAGACGACCCCAGGCCGAAGTTCTACTGCCTGGAGATGTTTGCCTATCCATCCGGACACGCGCACGTCGGGCACGTCCGCAACTACATGATCGGCGACGTCGTCGCGCGCATGAAGCGGATGCGCGGCTTCAACGTGCTTCATCCGTTCGGATGGGACGCATTCGGTCTGCCTGCCGAGAACGCTGCGATCAAAGGCGGGATGCACCCCGAGACGTGGACGCTCGAGAACATCGCCCACATGAAAGGGCAGCTCCAGCGCATCGGGATCAGCTACGCGTGGGAGCGGGAGATCGCGACCTGTCTGCCGGACTACTACCACTGGAACCAGTGGTTGTTCCTGAAAATGCTCGAGCGCGATCTCGCGTTTCGCAAGCGCTCGAACGTCAACTGGTGTCCGAGCTGCAACACGGTCCTCGCCAACGAGCAGGTCGTCGACGGCGGCTGCTGGCGCTGCGGCACGCCGGTGACGACGCGCGAGCTGGAGCAGTGGTTCTTCCGAATCACGCACTACGCCGACGAGCTGCTGGAGGCCGCCGACCGGCTGCCGGGTTGGCCCGAAAAAGTGCTGACAATGCAGCGGAACTGGATCGGCAGATCGGAGGGCGCGCGCGTTAGGTTTGCGCTTCAGGGGCCGGAGGCCGGAGGCCAGAGGTCAGAGGCCAGGGAATCCATCGAGGTGTTTACGACGCGCATCGATACGATCTATGGCGCAAACTTTCTGCTGCTCGCGCCGGAGCATCCGCTGGTCCAGCAATGGAACACGAGCGGATCCCGGGCGGGTTTCGCCGAAACGCTCAAGCGATTCCAGGCACAGGATCGCACGGCGCGTATGACGGGCGAGATCGAGAAGGAAGGGTTCGACACGGGCCGCACGGCAATCAACCCGTTCACGAATCGGCCGGTGCCCGTGTGGGTGGCCAACTTCGTGCTCGGCGAGTACGGTACGGGTGCCGTGATGGGCGTGCCGGGACACGATCAGCGCGACTTCGAATTCGCGCGCAAGTACAACCTGCCGATCACCATCGTCGTCGAGGCGGACGGCGGCACCCTCACGGCCGACGCGCTCGGCGAAGCCCACGACGGCCCGGGGCGGCTGGTGAACTCGGGCGAGTTCGACGGTCTCGCGTCGCAGGCGGCCATCGAAAAGATGACGGCTGCCGCCGAACAGCGTGGCATCGGCGAGCGGACGGTTCAGTATCGTCTGAAGGACTGGGGCATCTCGCGCCAGCGGTACTGGGGTACGCCGATTCCCGTGCTCTACTGCGAGAAAGATGGCATGGTGCCGGTGCCGGCGGATGACCTGCCGGTCTTGCTGCCCAAGGCGGTTGAATTCAGCGGGCGCGGCGATTCGCCTCTGGCGCAGATCCCCGAGTTCGTCAACGCCACCTGTCCCGAATGCGGTGGACCGGCCCGTCGCGAGACCGACACGATGGACACGTTCGTCGACTCCTCGTGGTACTTCTTCCGTTTCTGCGATCCGAAGAACGCGGCTCTGCCGTTTGATCCTGACAAGGTCGGCTATTGGGGACCTGTCGACTTCTACAGCGGCGGCGTCGAGCACGCCATCCTGCATCTGATCTACTCGCGCTTCTTCGCCCGCGTGTTCCGCGACCTCGGCATGACAGCGATCGACGAGCCGTTCACACGCCTGCTCACGCAGGGGATGGTGCTCAAGGCCGGCGAGGTCATGTCGAAACGCAAGGGCAACGTCGTCGATCCCGACGACATGATCCAGAAGTACGGCGCCGATGCCCTGCGGTTGTACGTGATGTTCGTCGCGCCGCCGGAGAAGGAGATCGAATGGACGGACGCGGGACTCGAGGGCAGCTTTCGGTTTCTAGCGCGCGTGTGGCGGCTAGTGGATCAGCTCAGCGCAGCGTTCGCCGGCAGGAAGATTCAGGCTATCGCCGATCTCGTGCTGGACGATGGGGAGCGAGCGCTGCGAAGGAAGACGCACGAGACGACTCGCCGCGTGACGCTGGATCTGGACCCTCGAGTGCATCTGAACACGGCCGTATCTGCGCAGATGGAGCTCGTCAACGAGCTCTACGCGTTCTGCAACCGCGCCGGAATCATGCGCGCGGGGCGGGATTCGGATGACGCCCAGGCGGTCGGCTCGATCGAACGTCCAGCGACGCTGGCGGTGTTGAAGGAAGCCGTCGAGGCGCTCGTCCTCATGCTCTCGCCGTTTGCGCCGCACATGTCGGAAGAGCTGTGGGAACAGCTCGGACACACCGGCGGCGTTGTTGCGGCAGGCTGGCCGGCGTTCGACGAAGCGGTCGCCAAGGCGGACGAGATCGTCGTGCCCGTGCAGGTGAATGGAAAATTGCGCACGCGTTTGACGGTTCCCGCGGATTCGGCCGATGATGCGCTCAGAGAGCTGGCGCTTGCAGACCCGCAGGTCATGAAGCACCTGGAAGGCAAGACGGTTCGAAAGATTGTCGTTGCCGGGGGCCAGAGCTCGCGGCTGGTCAGTATCGTGGTGAGCTGATGAAGATCAATGTGCCATGTGCGGCGAAGCGCGCCATCCTCATAGCCGTGGCGCTCCTGCACGCCGGCTGCGGCTATTCCCTGGCGGGCCGGGGCGCGTTCCTGCCGGCGCACATCAAGACCATCGGCGTGCCGATGTTCGTCAACAATACCCCCGTGTTCCAGATCGAGCAGAAGATCACCGCGAAGGTTCAGGCGGAGCTGATAGGACGCGGCCGGTACGAGGTCAAACCGAATCGCGAGGCAGTCGACGCGGTCCTGATTGGCGAGATCATGGCTATCGCCATTGCGCCGGCGGCGTTCAACGATCAACAGCAGGCCACGCGCTATGCGGTCACACTCGTGGCCAAGATCGAGTTCCGCGACCTCAAGACCGACAAGGTGCTCTGGGCCAACCCGTCGATGGCGTTCAGCGAGCAGTACGACGTCGCGACGACGCAGACCGCTCTCGACCCGAACGCGTTCCTCGGACAGAACGTCAACGCCATGGAACGCCTGACCTCCGAGTTCGCGCGGACGGTGGTCAGCGCGATCCTGGAGTCTTTCTGAGTCTTGCCCTCCTCCACACCCGCCGGCGTACGCAAGCAGATCGCTGACGGCAAGGCCGACCCTCTGTACCTCATCGTTGGTGACGATGAGGCGGAGATGTCGCACTTGGCGGCGGACCTGTCGGGGATCGTGGAGGACGAGCTGCGCGCGTTCAACGTCGAACGCATCTACGCGACCGACAAATCCTCGACCGCTGGTTCGATCGTCGAGGCCGCGCAACAGTTGCCGATGATGTCGGCCAGGCGCGTGGTCGTCGTGCTGAGAGCAGAGAAGCTGCTGAAGCCGAGACGCAGGGGGAAGGCCGGCGAGAAGGTCGGAGAGGTCCCGGAGCCGGACGACGCCGGGCCGGGTCCGGACGTCGACGCGCTCGAGGCGTACGTGAAGAGCCCGGAGCCACAGACGGTGCTTATCTTCATCGCGTCAGACGTCGATCGGACGCGTCGCCTGTATAAGGCGCTTCAGAAACAGGCCACGCTCGTCGAGTGCTGGGGACTGAAGGGCAGCAAGGACGCCAGGGTCGATCTCAGGCAGGTCGCGCGGCAGGCCGAGCAGCTCGTGCGGCAGGCCGTGACGGGGGCGGGCCAGCAGATCGATCCGGCGGCTTCACGGCTCGTCGCCGAGCGCGCCGGGACGGACATCGCGCGCCTTCGCGGCGACGTCGAGCGGCTGCTGCTGTACGCGGCAGGGAAGCCGCGCATCACCGTGGCCGATGCCCGCGACGTCGTCAGCGCGGAAAGCGCGCAGGACGATTGGGCGGTGACGACCGCCATCCAACGCGGCGACACGGGCGAGGCGGTGCGACAACTCGGGCTGTCACTTGATTCCGGCGCGGTTCCGTTTATGATTCTCGGACAGCTGGCGTGGTTCGTACGCGAGAAGCTGCCGATGGTCGATACGCGGAGGGTTCGACCGGCCATCGAATCGCTGTTCCGGACGGATCTCGACCTCAAGAGCTCCGGCGGAGACGCGCGAGTACTGCTGGAGCGACTGGTCGTGGAACTCTGTCGGGCCTGAGACGAACCACGACAACACCGACAACACGGAGCCGTAGTAGTTTTCGGTGCGAACGCGCGGTGGCGCTGAGTTCGTGGCTTTCAGGCGGCCGCGGTGCGCTTGGCGACTCGGCCCGCGAGGCGGGACTTGTAGCGACCGGCGGTGTTCCGGTGGATGAGGCCCTTGGAGGCCATCTTGTCGACCATCGAGATCGTCTGCCGCAGCGCGTCGGTGACGGTCTTGGGGTCGCCACTGTCGATGGCCGCGCGGATGTCCCGCAGGGCCCCGCGAAGTCTGGTACGGAGCTGGCGGTTGTGATCGCGACGCTTGATGTTCTGGCGGTGCGCTTTGAGCGCGGAATCGTGACTGGCCACTATTGGATCGATCCTTGTAGTACGTAAGACCCCGAGGGAGGCCTCCGGGGGCAGGTTAAGCTCCGGCAGGGAGACCCGCCGGCGCCGCAAACCACAGATTCTAGCACACCTGCCCGGCCAGGCGGCTTGCTGGTCATCGAAAAACGGTCGTTACGCTGGCGGAACAAATGGAGTAGATTTGACAGAGTTTAGACGCCATGCCCGATGACATTATTGAACGCGAAGTTCTTGGCGAGGCCAGCCGTGCCTGCGGCGCGCTGGTTGACCGGGTCCGCGGACGGGTCGCGCGAAAGGGCGGGGCAACGGCCGGCGAGCTCAGCCAATACGCGGCGGCGGCGTTCCAGGCCTACGCCGAAACCCTCCTCCGCGCCCTGATGGCCGCGGCGTCACGGCGCGAAGATGGGGACGTGGAAGCCTGGGTACGACGACAGTTTCACGACGGCATGGAAAACGCCGGAACGCCTCTCCGGGAAGCCGTGGCTGACTCCCCGCACCGGCATGCCGTGGCTCAGGGGCTCCAGCAGAAGATGTTCGAGGCGGAGCTGATGCTTCGACGGGCGCTCAAGGCGCGTTTCTCAGAGGCGCCGGTTGTGGCCTTTGGGGGTCTCAGGCTGGCTGCCGACTCCAGGAAAGTTGCAGGGTAGGATCTAAGATTCCGGCAGCGTGCGCCGCCGACCGCCAGAGTCGGCTGCGGTCGCAGAACGCCGGTTGACGCGAGTCGCCGTCCTCAACGCGACGCTTAGCCGTTCCGCCAACTCGCCAAACGCCTGCGATGACTGCCGGAGCTGCTCGTTTTCGACGCGCAGTCGTATCAGTTCGTCCTCATAGCTTCGCAGCTTCTCTTCCAACGCCGCCATCGTGTCTGCCCCCATGTGCCCGCTCTCCCGTTTCCGCGGAAGCGTTCCGCGATCAGAATGCGAAGCGTCGCCGACCGTTGGGTCCCCATGAGGCAAGGAATGAACCATCTTTACTAAATTGCTCTTGATAAAGGAGTTATGAGAAATATGTCGGTTGGTGCCGGCCCCCAAAGCGTGCAATTGTGGGCCGAAACGTGACACATTCAGAGACGCGCAACCTCAAAAACAGCTCTATTATGAAGTAAACAAAGCATCTTGTCTATGATGTTCAAAATTAGCACGTCGTATCTATTTTGAAACACTCCGTGTGCGCTCTCCGCGCAGCTCCCACCATCAGCTGATCAATTTCTTTCCTTCAGCCGTCTGAGGTCGCGCCGCTCGCGTTTGTCGGGCGCTCCCGCGCTTCGCGGACGCAGGAACGGTCCGGTCAGTCGAGCGATCGTGCGAGCTTCGACCTCTTCCGGAGTTGGCGGCGGAGTCAAATCTGTGTAAAGGCCGCGGGCTTCCGCCTTCGCCACGTGCTTGTCAGCGAGAGCCCGGACGACCACACGCTGGCGACGCCCGAGCGGGCGATGGACGACGATCTCGTCGCCGATCTTGATGTCGCGGTGGGGCTTGGCGGCTTGCCCGTTGACGTCGATCTTGCCGTTCTTGCAGGCCTTCTGGGCTTCCGACCGGGTGCGAAACAGACAGGCGACATCGAGCCAGAGGTCCAGTCTCATGGTCAGTTCAGGGTTCGGGGTTCTGAGTTCGTCGTTCTACGTTCGTGGTTCTCGATTCGACGTTCGGTGCGTGCTGTCAATCGCGGTTGTCGCAGCGACGGAGGTAGGAGACTCCGAACGACGAACCGCGAACAAGTTGTTAGAAATCTGTGCCCGATTCCGGCAGATTGACCTTGACGCGGATGCGATACATCACGGGTCTTCCGTTCTTCGTTGCGGGCCGGTAGAGCCATGCCTTGGCGGGACTCACGATCATGCGCTCGTGGTGTCGGTTCAGCGGCGTAGTCAGCTTCACGAAGAAGACGCTGCCGTCTCTGTCGATTACCATGTCCAGCCAACCGACACGATTGGGGGGAACGCCGATGGGCCCGGTCACAGGCATCTGGCGGCTCAGTGGGCGTGGAGGTACCACGTCGACGTCCGCCTCGCTATAGATGATCTCGTTGGCCGCGGCGGCAGCAACCTTGGCTTGCTCGGCGAGATCCTCGACCTGCTCCCGCAGTTGCGGCGGAGTGTCGGCCAGGCGGCGGTCCAGGATCGTCGTCGTTTCCTTCGCGAGCGCCAGCGCCCGATCGGCATCGCCGGCGGCGAGGGCAGTTTTCGCGCGATCGTAGTTGCGCTGGGTGATTGCGGGCAGCAATAGCCTCTGACTCGTGCGAAACGCGGCCAGTGCCTCGGGAGTCAGCTCGGTCGTCCGCGGCTCGTAGAGGGGATTCGACAGAACGAGCGCGTCGAACGCCATGGACGCTTCCACGGTCTGCCCCTGCGCCAGAAGCGATGTGGCCCGGCGCTCCGAGTCCCGCGGCGACGGCGGCGGCGGAAGCGGCGTACGCGGCGCAGGCGGCGTAAGAACGACGCCCGCGGTCGCGGCAGGGCGGGGTGCATTCGATCCAGCAGGCCTGGAAGGATCGCGCGCGGAGCGGCTTTCGAGCGGTGTCGCGACCACCACGCCCGTGTGGCTCCGCGCGACAGTCGGCGGCGGCTGAACGAGCTGTGGAGGTGCCGCCTCTTCGCTGGGCACGGGAGCAGCCGGCGCGGCGGGTGTGGGGACCTCCGGTGGAACGGTCGCGATCACGATCGGTGCTGGCTGCGCCGCCGCCGTTGGCGCGTTGCTCGGGAAGAGAACGGCCGGTCGCGTCAGCAGCAGCCCGCCAACTACCGCGATCGCGGCGCAGGTCAACGCCACATGCGAAGCGTGGCTGCCGAAGAGCGACCCAAACCGTGTCCCCCTGGGGCGAGATCGGCGTGGCATTGCGCGATGCGCGGGCAGGATCGAGCGAATCGCTGGCGGCCGGTTCGCCACGTCGTAGTCGGGACTCGGTGGAGGAGGGGGGGCTGCCACCGCGCGGAGCAACGCGAGGCCGGCCGGCCCGGGTTCGTCGAGCTTGTTCAACTGCGCGAGCGCGCGATCGACATCCTCGATCGATTCGAAGATCGGCAGTTCGAAGGTCGCCTGCGCCAGGAGAAGCCGCAGCTCCGGCGGTGCCTCGTTGCCCATGAGCATCGTGCGCAGCAAGCGACCGACCTGGATCACCAGGGGATCGCTGCTGGTTTGTCCGGAAAGCAGCTGAACCTCGCCATTATCGGTGATCTGGATGTTGCGAGGGTCGAGCAGAATGGTGGGGCCGTGCGGCGAGTGATCCCGAAGGTACAGGCAGATCTGATGAATCACGGCGACGGCCTCGCGCCAGTCGAAGCCACCGCGTCGTTCGATGAGCTCGACGAGGGTGACCGGGCCGGGCGGGAGCGAGGGCAGCGCCACGGCCGCGTGCGTCTGCGGTCGTACCGGGAACTCGGTTACAGTCGCGGGCCCGACGTGCGCGCCCGCAGGCACACGTGCCTCGGGGGCGTCTTCGTTTGCGATGACCGCCGCAGTTGCGGCAGGCACGTCCTCTGGCGCCGACCCGTAAGACGTCGGTTCGACGCGGGGGTCATCAGGTGAAGGCGATCCCGTCCCTGAGAGAGCTGGCGGCGATCCAGCCTGTGACCGCGCCTCTGCCTCAGACGGAAAGCTCGACTCGGACGGGAAGTCCGCCTCGGAAAGGAACTCCGAGAGCTCGAGCGACGTCTCCAGGCTGACGAGTTTCGGCGAGTCCTCACTCATGATTCAGCGACCCGGCGCAAAGTATCCGCTCCGGCTGCGGATCACGTGGTTGGCAGATCTGGATTTGATCTCCACGTTGCGCCATGAGCCGTCACGCGCAATGTGGGTCGAGGTATAGCCCAGCACATAGCGGCGACGCAAATTCTCGATCGTTCGCGCAAACTGCGCGCGCAGCTCCGACGCGTCCGACGGAAAGTAGGCCAGCCCCCCGGAGATGTCCGCCAGACGTTCGAGCGCGGCGCGATCGAGATTGGTTCCCAGCGCGATCGGCAGGACGGTCGCGTCGACCTCTCTCGCAAGCTCCAGAACCTCAGGCAAGGTCTGCCGGCTTCCAGGTGCGGTGCCCGCGTTGTTCTCGTCCCGCCCGTCGGTCATGACCACAACGGCGCGGCGCCCCTCGACCGTCTTGAGTGTCGTGAATGCACCTGCCAGCGCGTCGTACAGCGCGGTGCCGCCGACGGGCCGATATCCATTGATCGCGTCGATGCTCGTCTGGCGGTTCGTGCCGAGGTCGTGGGCGACGAGTACGCCATCCGAGAAGAAGAGCAGGGACAGTTTGTCCTCGGGACGGAGCGCGTCGACGAACGTCCGTGCGGCGGCCATCAAGGCGTCCGCCGTTTTTCGCATGCTGCCGCTCGAATCGAGCGCGAGCACGATCGACAGCGGGGTCGCGGCTTCGTGGAACGTGTCGACCTTTTGATCGACGCCGTCCTCGGAAACGACGAGGTCGTCGGCGCTGATCTCGACGTACTGTCCACTGAGGTCGGTAACCGTGAACTCCAGCGTCGGGCGGATCGGCGGGGGCCTGGGCGCTCGGTACCCCGTGCGCGTCCGCACGAGATACTGCGCCGAGGGAGTGGTCAGGCTGACGGCCCGCCAGCTACCGTCGCGCACGGTGTTGGTTGGCGTATACGTCACCAGGTAGCGATTCTGCGCGTCGGCCGCGAGCTGGTCATAGGCGCTTGCGAGCTCCTCGGCCCGCGGCGGAAAGAAGACACGGCCGCCGGTCTCGTTCGCGAGCCGTTTCAGCTCGCGCTCGCCCTTGAGCGAGATGCCCGCCACGCCGCCGATGCCGACGACATAGATCGTGATCCCCGCACCCTTGACGGCGGCGAGTGCCTGCTCGAACGAAGCATGGCTATGCTGGTCGTAGCCGTCGCTGATCAGAATCACCGACCGGCGGTCCTCGGCCCTGGGCAGGCGTTCGGTGAGCTCGATAAGGGCATCGAGAATGGCCGTGCCACCTGTCGGCTCGATGTGCTGAATGGCTTCGACGATGGTGCGGCGATCCCCGGTGGGGCCGGTCAGAGGCCCCAGACGCTTGGAAAAGGGCGCGACGAGCACACGGTCGCGCTCCCTTAGAAAGGCCGTAAGGCGCCCGGCCGCCTCCTTCACGAAGTCGAACCGGCGCGACATGCTCTGGCTGCTGTCGATGAGCAACGCAAAAGTCGCGGGCACGCGCTCGTGGCTGACGAGATCGATCGCCTGCGCCACGCCGTCCTCCTTGACGGCGAAGTTGGCCGAGCTCAGGCCGCTGACAAACCGGCCCGTACGGTCGTAGACTCCTGCCTCGAGCAGCACGCTCGCGACTTCCGAGATCTCGGTGATCTCGAACGCTTCGAGGACGATGCTGTCGCGGCCCTTGCGACCCTCGCTGTCCTCGACTTCAACCGCAAGCTCGCGCCGCTCGAATGGGTTCTCGTCGGTCCATTCCACCGCATACGGCGGACCATCGTCGTCGGTCTTGAAGAGGGTGCGGTCGACGTAGAAACGGACCGCAGTCAGCGTGACGCCGGAAGGCTGCTGAACCTGGGCCACGATGCGAACAGCACCCACGCCTCCAGTGCGCCCAAGCGGTGAGGTGATGCGGACGGACAGAGTGCTATCGTCAGCGCGGAAAGCCGCGGTGGTGATAAGCATGCCGGACGTCAGGGCCGCGATCCAGCCCATGGAGAGACGAGACATAAAACGTCGCTTCAACAACTCACGAGCCGGCACAGGTTCGCGCGTGCGAACGACGCGTCCGGATCGAGGGCGAGGGCTGCTTCGAACTCTCGCCGCGCCTCCTCAGTCAGACCAGTCGCAGCGAGCAGCGTGCCCCGCGTGTTATGCGCGGCCGCCGATCGAGGCGCGTAAAAGACGGCCCGCGCGCTGTCGCCCATGCCGAGCTCCGGGAATCCCCAATCTCGCCAGATGCGGGCCCGTGCGTCATAGGCGGCCGCGTCCCGCGGGTCCAGCCGCGTGGCGGCGCTCAGATGATCGAATGCCGCGTCCAGGACCTGAAGGCGTCGGTACTCGTCCGCGACGCCCCGGTGGTGCTCCGGCGTCGGGATCAGGGCAAGTCGCACCAGTGCCGCCGCAAGCGCTGGATCCTGAGCCTCCACCGTGACACCTATCGCCTTCTGAACAGGCCTCGCAGCCGCTGGTCGTGTATGCAGCGAACACCCGGGTACGCACACGACGAAGAGCGCGACAGCAACAGACCGCATTGGCCCTCCGTGTTGTCCGTGCAATCCGTGGTTATTCTTCGCTGCGCACGCGGCTGCGCCGCTTCATCGTGTACGCAACCAAGAGCACCACGAAAGCGACGACGAGAATCAGGGTGATGTTGTCCACGTTCGTTTCTCCTTTTTTCCTTTCAACACAGCGCAGATCCGCAAAACTCAACTTTGATGAAAGCAACCGTCCGACGTTGCACACGCGCTACAGGAGTGCCCGGATGATCTTCACGACGACCGGACCAAGACAGACGACGTACAGAGCCGGAACCAGACAGAGCGCAAGAGGGAACACCATCTTCACGCCGACCTTCGCCGCTCGTTCTTCCGCTCGCTGACGCCGCTTGGTTCGCGACGTCGCCGCGTGCGTGCGGAGCGCCTGAGCGATGCTGGTGCCAAAGCGGTCGGTCTGCGTCAGCATCGCCACGAGGGCGCGGATATCGTCGATCTGCGTCCGCTTGGCGAGGCCATGGAAGGCCTCGAGTCTGGGCTTACCGGCGCGAATCTCGTTGGTCACCGTGCGCAACTCCGATGCAAGCGCAGGCATCGCCAAGTCGAGCTCTTCACTGGCGCGTACGATGGCCTGGTCGAGGCTGGAACCGGCCTCTACGCAGACGACGATGAGGTCGATGGCGTCGGGCAGACCGTTCTGTATCGCTTTCTGGTGCCGCCGGGTCGCGCGCGACAGGGCCAGATCCGGGATCAGATAGCCCATGCCACCGGCCACGAGGGCGGCGACCCAGCCCTCTGTTCCAAGAAGCGCGATCGGAATGAGGGCGAGAATGCCAGGTATCGCCAGTTCGGCGAGCGCGTAGTAGTTGGCGGCCTCCGGATCCGTCCATCCGGCGGACTCCATGCGCCGCTGAAGGCGGGCGTGCTGGGTCGAGCCAGTTTTTGAGAGCTGCTGGGTCGCACTACGGCGTCCGCGCACGAACGCGATCACCTGATCAATGAGCCCTGTGCGCCGGGCGGCGTCGGCTGCCGGCTGCAGGCGCCGGCGTCCCGGCGCGGTCCTCGCCAGCGCGAGTGAGGCCAGGGATCCTGCGCCCAGCGCCACGGATACGAAGACGGCGATGACCGGCACTGCGAAATCGGGATTCATGGTGTCCGCCTAAAACTCCACGTTGACGATGCGCCGGATGGCCAGCGTGCCGATCACCTGAAGGATCAATGCCGCGATGATCATCCGCACGCCGAGCGGATCGTTGATGAAGCCACGCATGTGCTCGGGGGCGACGATCGTCATCACGCCCGCCAGGACTGGCGGCATGGCCGACAGGATCCAACCTGTGATCCGGCCGTGCGCGCTGGCGACGCGCACCTGCCGCTTGACTCGAGCGCGCTCCCGGATCACCGAGGACAGGTTGTCGAGCACTTCAGCGAGGTTGCCGCCTGCTTCACGCTGCGTGAGTACGGCGGTGACGAAGAATCGGGCGTCGAGCAATGGGACGCGGCGCGCAAAGGCCTTGAGGGCATCGGGGAACGGCATGCCGTAGTTCTGGTGGTCGAAGAGCAGTCTGAACTCGGCACCCAGCGGATCCTGGACTTCGTCGGCGGCCATCGACACGCCTGTGGTGAACGCGTGACCCGCGCGAAGGGAGCTCGCAATCAGGTCGATCGCCTGCGGGAACTGGTCCTCGAACTGATGTACCCGCCGGCTCTCGGCAATCCGCACCACCAGATAGGGCACGACGGCCACCACGAGCGCAGCGATCACGCTGACCCACCTCAGCGACGTGACGAACATCACCAGCAGGAAAGCGAGCAGCCCCCCGAGAAGTGACGCCACCAGGACGAGCTCGATCGTGATCGGCAGGCCCGAGCGCTCGACCGAGAGACGAAACGGCGCCAGCACGCGGCCCGAACGTCCCAGGAGGCCGTCGAGCCCCTTCAGTGCGCTGAGCGGTGGAGCTCGGCGCGTCAGCGTCCCTCCTCCAGGAATCTCCACGCGCTCCGGCCTCATACGGCGGCGCAGCGTTCGCCCCGCACGATTCTCGGGCATCACGATGAACAGCCAGTAGACCACGAGCACGATGACCAGGCTCATGACGAAGGTCGCAAGCATTGGCAACATGGGCAACATGACAATCCTCTCAGGCGACGGCCGTGATGTGGTCGAACATGTCGGGCGGAAGTTGCACGCCGAACGCCAGCAGCCGTTCCGTGCAGCGCGGTCTGATGCCGGTTGCGCGGAATCGTCCGCAGACCTTGCCATCCCGCCGCAGGCCCGTGCGGTCGAATACGAAGATGTCCTGGGCGCTTACGACGTCGCCCTCCATTCCGGTGACTTCGGTGATGGCCGTGACTTTCCGGGTGCCGTCGGACAACCGCGTCACCTGAATGATCAGGTTGACGGCCGACGCGATCTGCTGTCTGACAGCGCGCTCCGGCAGGTTGAGGCTCGCCATCGCGACCATCGTGTCGAGACGGTAGAGCGCATCGCGCGGGCTGTTGGCGTGAATCGTCGTGAGACTGCCGTCGTGGCCGGTGTTCATCGCCTGCAGCATGTCCAGCGCCTCGTCGCTCCGGACCTCGCCGACGATGATGCGATCCGGGCGCATCCGGAGCGCGTTAACCACGAGATCGCGCTGCTTGACGGCGCCTTTGCCCTCGATGTTGGCCGGGCGCGTCTCGAGGCGCACCACGTGACGCTGCCGCATCATGAGCTCGGCTGCGTCCTCGATTGTCACGATGCGCTCCAGGTTCGAGATGAAGCCGGAGAGCACGTTGAGAAGCGTCGTCTTGCCCGCGCCCGTGCCGCCCGACACGATGATGTTCAACCGGCAGGCAACCGCGGCCTGCAGGAACTCGAGCATGGGCTGCGTCATGCTCTCGCGTTCGACGAGGTCGTTGGCGCCGAGCCGGCCCGTGCGGAAACGGCGTATCGAGAGCGACGGTCCGTCGATCGCGAGCGGCGGAATGATGGCATTCACACGAGACCCGTCTCGAAGCCGTGCGTCGACCATCGGGCTGGATTCGTCGATGCGACGGCCGACGGTGCTCACGATGCGCTCGATGATCTGCATGAGGTGACGATCGTCTCTGAAGACGATGTCGGTCTGCTGCAGGCGCCCCTCCCGCTCGACGTACACCTGGTCGAAGCGGTTCACGAGGATGTCCGAAATCGCGGTGTCGCGGAGGAGGCCCTCGAGCGGCCCCAGGCCGAAGAGCTCATTGAGGACATCGACCACCAGCGTTTCGCGTTCCGTGAGGCTGAGAGGAGTCGTATCCTTACCGCGCTCGATGATGTCGAGGATCAGCCGACGGATCTCCGGTTCCGCTTCCTGCTGGCCCATCTGCGTCAGGCGGTCCAGATTGAGTCGGTTCAGCAACTCGGCATGCACGCGCCCCTTCAGATCCTGGTAGCTGCGCTGCCTGGGATCGGAAGGGGTGCTGGTCACCAACGGCACGGGATTCATCGAACGCGCTCCTTCACTGCATCTGCTCCAACGTCAGTACTCACTCAAGGTCGACGGCCGGTCAGGCGGCCGAGCAGTCCGTTTTGCCGTCGCGGTGCCGCCGCGGGTGCCTCGGGCACCTCCACCAGACCGCGGGCGAAGCCGGTCAGCGCCGCGGCGAGCTTGTTGTGATTGTCGAGAACCAGCGGACGTCCTGCATTCAGCGCGTCGAGCGCCACCCGGTAGTTGCTCGGGAACGTGAACGCCACGGGACTTCCGAGTACGCGCTCGACATCAGACTGACCGATGTCGGCATGCTGGTCGAACCTGCTGATCACGACCGACAGGCGGTCTCGACCGTACCGCTGGCGAAGCGAGGCGGCGAGGCGCGTAGCCGCGCGCACCGTGGCAAGCTCCTGGTTGGCGACGACGATGACACGCGACGTCGACTCGAGCGCATCGAGCATCACGTCGGTTCTGGGCACGTCGAGCAGGACGTAGGCGTAGTGTCGTGCTGCCGCCTCGATGAGGCTTCTGATGCTGGCCGAATCAACCGGCGTCGTCGAGGCACGATCGGACGAGGCGAGGAGCGCCAGTCCGGAGCGGGACTGACCGACAAGACCGCTGAAGAAGGCCTTGTCGAGACGGTGCACGTTCTCGAGGGCATCGAGCACCGAGTAGCGGGGCTCTGTTCCCAGAAAGACCGCCGCGTCGCCGTACGCGAGATGGAGGTCGATGAGCAGGGTAGAGCCCGGCTCGATCTGCGCCATTGCGGTGGCGATGTTGACCGCGACCGTGGTCGTTCCAACGCCACCCTTGGCGCCGACAAACGCGAACACCTCGCCCTTGGAGCCGGCCGCGCCGTGCGCGGTCACCCGGTTGATGGCCGCCTGCAGATCCGAGGCTGTAAGCGGCACTGTGAGGAACTCGGTGACGCCGGCGCGCATGGCTTCGAGCATCAGCGCCGGCTCGAGCGCCGCGGCGACGATGACGACACCGGTGTGTGGGTGCTGGCGGCGCAACATGCCCACAGACGCGGGCACCGTGGTCTTTTCGCGGACGTCGAGGATGACGACGTCTGGCTGCAACGCGCCAGGCTGTGCGAGCGTGCCGATCTCGTCGAGCTTGAGAGGCGTCGCCAGGATCGAGCACGCCTGGAGGAGCTCCTCGAGCTGCCGATCCCTGAGGCCGACGAGGCTAGCAGTAATCGTGGAAGTCACTTGTCACCGGATGAGATGCGTTGTTACAAGCCATGACCCATCGTCTACGAACGTCGGCGCTGTCGAAACCGCCGCGCCCGGGTATCTGAGAAAGTGGCCGTGGGGACCGTAGCCGCCACCGGCCGTGATGCGGTGGACGAAGAATCCAATGATGTTCGTCACCCTGATACAGGGGTCATTCGTGGGGCAGCCCACGCTTGGTTGTGTCCAATTGTTCGTCGCCCGTCCGAGCTGGAACCGCTGCGGGTCGTAGAGCGCGATCGCCATCAGCCTTGGACTTACGGGCGCGCAGCCCGGTGCACAGCTGTTCATCATCCGACTGTTGCCATAGTCGTAGTTTGCCGCAGGGTCCTGAGCAAAAACGCCCTCGACGCCGTCGACGACATCTCGAGGGTGGATGGACGGAATGACCCTCAGGTACTGGTTCAGCGCGAGGGGCTGGCCAAGGCATCCTGCCATGTTCTCGGCGAAGGTGCGGCCGCCTGGCAAGTTGAGCGGCACGACCAGCTCCCGGGTGATGGGGACATCCCTGTCCAGAGCATCGCCGCTGATCTCCCAAACGATTCTTTCACCAAAGTCAGCCGAGACAGTTGTCCGTCCGGCGTACGTGCTGCTGGGGGGCGCGTACTCGTCCCTCGGGCTGGGGATTTGTTGGCCGGCCTGGGCGCCGTTGTCGTAGTAGTGGCTGAACTCGCGGCCCGACGGTGCGAGATCGAGATTCTCATCCCAGTCATCAGCAAACGCCCACGGGCGCAGGCATGGGGTAGCGTTTCCGTTCCCGGTGATGGCGGTGGCCGTCGCTCGAACGCCCTGCGAACTGACACCGAGGATCGGGCCGAACAACGTTTCGAGTGGCGTGCTCCCAGCCTCGCCGTTGCGATAGACGGCGATTGTGGTGCATCGGCCGGTCACACCCGCAGGACAGTCGAAATTGACGACTGGTGTGGCTGGCTGCCGCCAGACGCTGTTGGACTGAGCGACACCTGCCGCTGCCTGCGCCGCAAAGCCGCTGGAGTGAGGCGGATCGTCGAAGTCGTCAAATCCACGAGCGACCGCGCCGGCCAGTGCCCCGGCATCCGCGGCATTCTGCGCCTGGCCACGAGCAACCCACAGCACCCCGTAGTCCATGACGAACACGTTGAACGCCATCAGCACGAACAGAGCGATGCCGACTTGAACAAAAACGGCACCCTCCTGTCCCCGGCACACGTGCTGTATTCGTGACATGTCTCCGTACTCTCAGTCTTTCGACCGGGGCTTGCTGCCGTTCTTCTTCACCGATGGCCCGTCGACGAATCCCATGCCGGGTTCCGGCCCCGGCTGACCGTCAGGCTTGCCGCTGCCGCCCGGCGGCTTGTCGCCGCCAACACCTGGCCCCGGGAGGAATCGCCGGGGAAGTGTCGGCAAGGGGGGCACCTCGTCTGGCTCGAGCGCCCGCACGAGGCGTGGCGTGATCAACACCATCAGCTCGGTGCGCTCGGCGCGATCGGCCTTGCTCTTGAACAGGTTCCCGATAATCGGGATACGACTCAGAACCGGAATGGCCGCAGAATCCTCCTGCGTCAGGTTGTCGAGGAGTCCCGCAATCGCGAACGACTGGCCATCGCGCAACTCGACGTTGGTTTGGGCCCGCCTCGTCGCGAGCGCGGGAACCCTGAACCCTTGCAGCGTGATCCCGTTGGCGAAGTCGAGCGTGCTCACTTCGGGGCTGACCTTCAGCCGGATGATGTCGCCCGCGATGGTCGGCGTAAAGGTGAGCTTGATGCCGAACTCCTTGTACATCACCGTGACGGCGCTATTGGCGCCCGAGCCTTGGACGATGGGAACAGGGATCTCGCCGCCTGCAAGGAAGCTCGCTTCCTGGCCGTTGTAGGCAATCAAGTTCGGCTCGGCGAGGCTCTGGAAGAACCCTTTCGACTGCAGCGCCTTGGCGATCGCAACCCAGCCTTCAGCGCGGTTGAAGAAGAAGAGGTTGAGGAAATCGCTGAACACGAGTCCACTGGTCGCCTCATCGTCGATGGTCGGGGCCGAGAACTGCTGCGTGGTCGATCGCCCGCCGTAGTCCTGGCGGTTGACAGCGAAGCTGGCGGCAAGCTCGGTCAGGGCGCGCCGGTTGACCTCGGCGAATCGCACCTGCAGCATCACCTGCTGGCTTTCCTGCCCGCTGGGCAGCTGCAGCATGTTGATGACTTTGACTTTCGACGAGCTCGCCTGCGCGATCTCCGCTGCACGCAACGAGACGTTGTTGCTGGACACTGATCCAGACAGGATGATCGCTTCATCGGTGGCGCTGACCCGGACTTCTTCTCCAGGGAAGAGCGCCCGCAGTTGCTGCTGGAGGGTCGTGATTGCCGGCTCGACCACCAGGTCGTAGTGCTTGCGATCCGTAGCGCTCCACACGATCAGGCTCACCGTTCCCGGCGATTTTCCGTCGACCAGGATCTCCCTCGACTGCACCACCACGGCGTCGGCAACCGCGGGATTCGTCACGGCAATGCGGACGATCTCGAAGTCAGTGCGCAGAACCGTGGACCGTCCCGCGGTGAGAGGCACTCGCTCGACTTGTCCCGGCAGCTGCATCGCCGGCGTGGCGGCAGGTGCGGGGACGTTCTGCGCGCGCATAACGATCGGCGTAGAGATCACGATACTGAAGCCGAGCGCGGTCCGGGCAACAGCGGCTGTTGCTCTGCGGACCTCGCGGGGGACCTGGGTCACTTAATCACCTCATCACTGCGCTTCCCGGCGCGAATCGCTTCGACCGAGGGTGGCGCCGGCGTGGGAGCCGGGGTCGCGGCGACGACGGGCTCCGGGGGCGGCGCGGTCCGTCGGGGCGCCTGCGCGCGGACGACAGGCGCGGGGACCGCTGGCTCCTCCGAACCGAGGAGGGCGGCGGTCTTGATGCCTGCCGTCAGCGTCGTGTCGGTGTCGAGGGGGTTACGGAGCACGAGCATGATCTGTCCTTCGGACTGCGCCAGAGCGATCCGCTCGGCATCCCGTGGCGTGACCATCAGGGTCACGACCGTGTTACCCGTGTCTCCTGGTCGGTTCTCGCTGGCTCCGGGATTCTCCTGGTCCTTTCGTGTGCCCGCCGTCAGTACCTGAACGTTGCTCGCGGCCGCGCGGGTCATGCTGTCGTTCTGCCGGCGAATTGTCACTACCACGTCGACGCGACTGCCAGGGACGATGAAGCCCGCCACGCCGATGACATCGTTGACTTTGACCGATATGGCGCGCATGCCCGTCGGAATCGCCGGCGACAGGCCAGCTCCCGAGTGGAGGGGCGCCAGCTTGTTGGTCGTCAGCGGCTCGTTTTCGAGCACTGAGGTCAAGAGCCCGCGATCAATGGCCTCTTTGACGTCCGTGATGGCGTCGGGAACGAGGGTCCCCGCGGGCCAGGACACGAGCTTCAAGTCCTTCGCCGTAATCGCCGTGCCGATGACCATCGGCCTCGCGGCAAGAACGACCGACTTCATGGACTCCATTCGCTGTGCCGGCAGTTGTCCCATGGCGCGGTAGACGCCAAAGCTAGCGATGCTGGCGGTGACGATCGCAATCATGAGGACGACAAGGTGACGTGTGCGGCGGTTCATTTCATCTCCTTAATTCCCGTGGGCAATCCCGTAGCGCGTCGCCTTACGAACAAGTCTCGGCGGCATTCTCGCTGCGCATGGCGGACGTGGCGTTGAGCGGGCGCGAGCCGAGCGCGGGTTCCCCGAAGAACGCCATAATCGGCCCGACGAAAACGTACTGATAGGTGTAGGTGACGGTGACGGGTCGAACGCTGATGCATTGACTGCCAAGCGTCACCGTCTGTGCCGCACCGACGGTGACGGTCGCAGGCTCGGTCAGCCCTCCCGCGGTCAGATACGCGTTCACCCGGGCCTGCACGTCGGCGTCCGTATACCCGGGCAGGATCGCGACCCGCGCGCCCTCACGTGCCGCGGCCGTGAGTACCTCGTACCGTTGAAACAGAAAGCCGAAATCCATGATGCCGAGCATCACCAGCAACAGCATCGGAAAAATGAGCGCGAATTCCACGAGCTCCGCGCCGCGCTCGCAGGCTAGTAATCCATGCCGCTTCCGCGGCACCGTCGGAGGAGTCTTCATCGCAGCCATAGGGTGGCCACCGTTCCTGCAAAGATAGGAACCGCGTAGGCAAGCCGCGGTCCGCGCGCGTGCTCGAGCGTGACGTCGGTAAGCGGTGTCGGTCCGTTCAAGCGCCAGTGCATCATCAACACGTACAGGTTCGTTAGCGCCTTCCTCAGATACCCGCGCGCGAGGGCGACTATCAACGCCATCACGCCGCCTGCGGCCCCGGTATAGAGGGCCAGCCAGAGCACACTGACCGGCCCCAACCATGCGCCCAGCGCGCCAAGCAGCTTCACGTCTCCCGCGCCCAGTCCGCCAAGTGCAAACGGCGCGAGAAAAACCGCGATGCCGATGAACCAACCGGCCAGGCTGCCAAGGCCTCCGTGCCAACCGCCGGTGAGCACGTGAAAGGCAAGCCCGGCGACCGCGCCGCCCAGCGTGAGAACCTGCGGGATGCGCCGGGTGCGCAGGTCCCATCCGCACGCGATTGCCGCCAGGCCAAGGCTCACGAGTTGGACGGTGGTTAGTTCAGTCACTGCGGTTCACTTACCCGCCGCTCGGCGGGGGTGGCTCCCAGAGGTCCTGGATGTTCTGGTTCCACGTCTCGTAGGCGTCACCCAGCGCACTCGCAGCGGGGAGGGCGATAGCCGCCGCCAGGACGACGAGCCCCGTGAGGAGCGCATACTCGACGAGGTCCTGTCCAGCATCGTCGTTGAACAGGCAGACCAGACCCTTACGCGCGCGATTCCAGAACGCGTTCATCAATCACCTTGACCTCACGACGCAGCCGGTTAGGGCAGTGCTGCGTTCAGCGTGTTGAAGTAACCGGCCACCGTCGGACCGATCGCCGCAATGGCGACGATGGCGCCTATCGTGATGACCCCCACCAGCAGTCCATACTCGATGAGGTCCTGCCCTTCGTCGGACCGAACCAACCGTGCGACGAGCCTCTTCATGACGCTGCTCCTTCTAGGTAATAAAACACCGACCTACGTAGACGATAAACCCGCGTTTCCCAGGGACAGATCACCGAACGAACTCGACAGGGCCCTTCGGATCGACGCGCCGTCGGGCTTTCCCGTCTGCAGGAACTCGACGCCCACGAGATAGCTGGACCCCGATCCTGCAATCGCAACGCACCGCGTGGCGCGCACATCCTCCAGGTAGGTCTGGCCCTCGACTTCGAGCCGGAGGGCGCCGACCGTCCCTTCCTCGATGCGGTGCCCGCTCTCGAGCAGGCACCCCGAGCGACTGATCTCCACGAGACGCGTCGGAATCTCCCTCGTGAGCACGCCAACCAATTCCATCTGGCAACGCAGAGCATTCAGACGCCGTTTCATCCGCAGCTCCAATACTTCCGCTAATCGACTATGACCAGACGCAATCGGTGCCGAACGATCCCATCCATCAACACAGGTTTGCTCTCGACCACGCGCACCGTCAGGCTCTGGCCCGGCGGCGCCAGGTCGAGCGTGAGCCGCTCCTCGCGGCGCACGGGCTCGGAACTGACCACCCAGAGCTCCTTCTGTTCCGCATCGTGCTCTTCGACGAGCACGTCGCCTGGGATCCGCAGCATGCCCTCCCACGGACGTGGCACTAGAAACCTCGGGTCGCGGCGCGTTCGACGCATGAGTGAAGTGACTCGGATCGGAGACTGAACCCGTGTGCGCCCGAGCAACGGCCGTACCGGTGATGTGAATCCGTCTAAGCGCGCGGCGAAAGAGGAGTTGCGTTTTGAGAGGTTGCCTGAAGCGAGTGCGCAATCTGGTGGGGACCAGAACTTGTTCGCCGGGCCGGGTGCTATTCAGCCGCGAGGTACAAGCGATCGCCGTCGCGGGTGTCTGAACGCTCGAGCGCGCCGGACGCAAGCTCGACGACGGCAGACGCGCGAAGTGCGGCCTGAATCCGCCAGGGCTGAAGCGCCCGCCGCGCGCGAAGGATGTGGCCGTCGCGGTCGACAAAGGCGACGTCGATCGCAAACTGCATGAAGAACGTGTGGATACTGCTGCACGGCGCGAGGATCAGGGCGCTGTCGTCGGCGAGGCCCGACCGGCCGAGGAGGCCTCGGTTACGGCTGCGCGACTCGAACGCCGTTTCGAGGAACCGGGCCACGAGGCGTTCGTGTCGAGCGTTGCGCAGGACCCAGGGCGCGTCGGGCTTGGCGAGGATCGGATTCAGGAAACGGGTAGCCACATCCGGCCCGTCGCTTAGCCGAGCCTCAAGATTCTCGTGATCGCCGCGTCAGCGAGTGGCGTTCAGCGTCATCGAACCGCAGGCCGACCGCTTTCGATCGGGCGCCGATCGGCCCTGGGGCGCGGAACTGGCGGTAATCTACCGAGCATCCATGCGCGGCGAGGAAGTTCATGAACCGCTTGTAGTCGCACTCGTCCATGCCGAACAACTTCAGGAGACCCCGGTAGTTGCCGCGTGTCGCCGACAGGCCGAGGCTCACCAGCTGCCTCAGGTCGTGACGAGTAATGTCGCGCTTGAGCAGGAGCGGGTGGATATGGCCCCAGAACGTGTAGTGTCCGTCGACCAGTGTGCTGTAGAGCTCGTCGGCCAGGCGGCGGCGTCGCTCACGCCGCGGCGTCAAGGCGTCAGTCGAGGCCAGCCGGACAATTTCGGGAAGGTCCGGGGCGTCGACGTCAGGCGACTCCGACATCCAAGCGGCCTGCTCGATGACGTTCTGTAGCTCGCGAACGTTGCCGGGCCAGCGATAACGGGACAGAGCCTGGAGCGCCGACTCGGTGAAGCGAATCTGCCTGCCGGTCCGCGTGGCCGCAGCCTCGATCAGCGACGGCAGGTCTTCCTTCCGTTCGCGCAGTGGCGGCACGTGGATGTGGACGACCTTGATGCGGTAGAGAAGATCGCTTCGGAAAGCGCCGGTGGCTACGAGCTGTTCGAGGTCGCGGTTGGTCGCCGAGATGATCCGGACGTCCACTCGCACTGGCCCACCCACGCTGCCGACCGGCTGAATCTCGCCGCTTTCGAGGAATCTCAGGAGATGGGCCTGCATCTGCAGGCTCATCTCGGCAATTTCGTCGAGGAAAATCGTGCCGCGATGCGCCGCCTCGAGGCGCCCCATCCGATCGCGGTAGGCACCGGTGAAGCTCCCGCGGGCGTGCCCGAACAACTCGGTTTCGAGGAGGCTGTCGGCGATCGCCGCGCAGTTCACGGCGATGAAGGGCTTTGTCGCGCGCGCGGAGTGGGCGTGGATGTACTGGGCGACGACGTCCTTGCCGACGCCGCTTTCCCCGGTGATGAAGACCTTGGCGTCACCGGCGGCGGCGCGGGTCGCGAGTACCCGGACCTGACGCATCGCGCGGCTCGCGTCGACCAGCCGGGCGGCGGCGGTCGACACGTCGGTTGCGGTCTGGCGCGGCGACAGGGGAGCAGTCAAGCGCGACACAGGAGCTCCACGTGAACAAGGGTCCAACGCCAGCCCGCGACGCGGCGGCGCAGGCCCACGACAATACCACGGGTCGGCCTCAGGTTTCGACCATTTGCAATGACATTTGGGCTGCTGCCCCATGGCCGCCATTTTGTCCATGGCCGGGCAGACATGTTTCGGGTTGGCGAGGGCTAATAGTCGTCGGTTCGGGCAACGGTTCAGGGTTCGGAGTTCGTCGTTCGTGGTTCATGGTTTGTGGTTCGGCGTCATGCGTTCGCCAGTCGGCGGCTGATCCCGCGGGCGGCGAGGTTCAGCGAACGAGAACCGTGAACCTTGAACCATGAACCTGAACCACGAACGTCGAACGATGCGACAAAATATGCAACGTGCGATAACATGTCGCTACCTCGTCAGGAGACACCACGCGTGCATTTTGATCCCGTTGGTTCCGAACATACCTCCCCGACAGACGTCAGAGAGTTCACCGAGGACGATGTGCTCGCGAGGCAAGCGCGAGACGGAGAACAACAGGGAGCGCACACCCTCGCCGACAGCCGAGCGCACGCGCTCGACGACATAGACGAAGACGACGAAGACGACGCGCCGGCGCCGGCAGTTCGCGAGGGCCTGCCTGCGCGGTTTCGCATGCGGCACACGCCGCACTACGTCGACGAACTGCTCGGCGATGCGCCGCTGCGGACCGTGCGCGAGATTCCACTCGCCGAGATCGAGTCGCCCACCGACGATCGCGCCAAGCTCGACGACCTGGAACGCTCGATTCGCCGGCTGGGTGTGATCGAGCCGCTGCTCGTCGGCCGCCGCGGCGTGTCCTACCGCGTGATTGGCGGCATGCGCCGGCTGCGCGTGGCCCAGCGGATTGGTCTCGACACGGTCCCGTGCTTGGTACACGAAGTGGACGAGGAACGGTTGACGGACATGCGCGACGCCGCGACGCAGCGCCTCACTGTCCCGCCGCTACCCGTGCAGCCCGAACCTGACGAAGCCCCCGCGCCAGTGGAAGCCCAGGCGCCGGTACAAGCCACTCCGCACTCGACGATCGGGGAAGCAGCGCTGCTCGGACTCGAGTTTTGTCTCGGCGCTCCTGCCGGCGATGAAAGCCGCAGGGAACGATCGGCTCCGGTGGGGTGTGTTGACCGATCTGGCGGGCGTCGAGCTCTCGCGGACGAAGGTGATCGGCGCGGCCCACGAGACGCTGCGAGGCCTCCGACCGATCGAGCGTACATCGGTCGACCATCTCGCGCTCATCAGCGACGTTGTCTCCGCGATTTCGACCGAAGCCCGTCTCCGCGGCGTGCGAGTCGATTTGGCGTTGCCGGACTCGTGTCGCGGCATTTTCTTTGACGGCGCCCGCTGCCGGGATGCGCTGACGGGTCTCCTTCAATGTCTCCTAGCTCTCGCGCCCCGCGCCGGAACGGTGATTGGTGTGAACGCGCAGATCCCGAGCATCCGGCCCGCGTTGATCGTTGAATGCCTGCTGCACGAAAGCGATCCGGAACTGAATCCCGAAGCGTTGGCGCGGTTCTTCGAGGCGGGTTGGCGAGAGCATCCCTGCGGGCCTCATGGCGGACCTATTCTGGCAGTCCTCGCGCAGACGGCGCGTGCGCACGGCGGACGCGTGGACGTGAAGGTTGTCGCGAAGGGATGCCTGGTGACGTTGGTCGTACCTAGGCTTGATGGATGAGAGCCCGGCTCAAGGCTCAAGGCTCAGGCAAAATCTCGGCGTAAGTTCTCGAAGGCTCTTGCTTGGGCCCTGAGCCCTGAGCCTTGAGTTCAGCGTTTACCGGTAGCGACAAGCTCGGAGCCGGGCGGTTCCTCGGTCGAGTATCTGGGGATCTCCCGGCCGTTCACAATCTCGATCGTCTTGTAGATCCGCTTGGGCTTGGGTGCGGCGTCGACGGCAGTCTTGATGCGCGTGACGTAGTTTTGCGTCTCCCGGTACGGCGGCACGGTGCCGTACCTTGTCACGGCCGTCGGGCCCGCGTTGTAGGCCGCGAGCGCGAGCTCGACGTTCTGCGAGAACTTCACCAGCAGGCCTTTGAGATACGCGACACCCCCGCGGATGTTCTCCGACGGGTTGTAGGGGTCGCTCACGCCGAGCTCGGCGGCGGTGCCCGGCATCAATTGCATCAGCCCCATCGCCCCCTTGTTCGAACGCGCGTTGGGGTTGAACGCCGACTCCTGCTGGATCACGGCCCGCACGAGGTGCGGGTTCACGCCATGGGCCGCGGCGTTCTCTTGGATGAGCGCATCGTACTGCGCGGCCCGCTCGCCCAGCACGCCCTTGGTGGTCGTTCTGAACGTGCTCTCCTGATGGACTGCGTAGGTCGTGGTGACCGCTGACGGGTCTTTCTGCCGGTCCGACAACACCCAGTTGCCGGCGCTGTCGCGCCACGCGTAGATTTGCGCCTGCGCCACGGCCGGAATCGTGGTCAGCAGGAGCGCGCCGAGCAGGACACGGCGGCGACCCAAGCTCATCAACTCAAATAGACTCAACAATTTGGGACTGATCCAGCGAACCGTGAGGCAAGTGCGGTGCCCGCCGCCAGTCAACGACTTACGCGGATCGAGTCACCGAACGCGTGCTGAAACGGAACACCGGAGCGCAAATCTGTAACGCAGATCACGGACCAACGGAACGCGGATCACGCGGATCATTGAAAGCCGGAATATCGGCTCGGCGGACAGGCAGGGTCAGACCGCGATCGGATCACGAGAGGGCGACTTCGAGGACCTTTGGAGCGGCCGCGAGGAGATCGTCAATTTTGGAGGCATCTTTCCCGCCGGCCTCGGCAAAGTCCGGGCGGCCCCCGCCGCCCCCGCCGACGATTGGCGCGAGCTCCTTGACCAGCCGTCCGGCCTGGACGCGGCTCGTCAGATCTTTCGAGACAGACACGACGAGCGCAACCCTGCCGTCGACCTCCGAGGCCAGTACGACGACACCGCTCCCGATCCGATCGCGAAGCGAATCCGACAGGCCGCGCAGCGCGTTCTTCTCGAGGCCCTCGACGCGCCGAGTCACCAGCTTGACGCCCGACACGTCGCGGGCTGCTTCGGCTGCGGGGCCCCCCGATGTCGATCCGCCGGCGCTGCCGACCGCCAGTTTCATCTTCCACTGATCCACTTCGCGCGAGAGCCGCTTGCTCTCCGACTGCAGCCGCTGAACGGTGTCGAGGCTCTGCGCGGCGGTGGTATGCAGGGCGGCGAGCAGGTTGTCGAGCGACTGCCGCTGTTGCTGCACCCAGGCGACCGCTCCGGCGCCCGTCAGCGCTTCGATGCGCCGAACTCCGGCGGCGACGCCGCTTTCCTCGGTGGCCACGAACAAGCCGATATCGCCGGTGGCGCGGACGTGCGTCCCGCCGCAGAGCTCAATGCTGAAGCCGGGGATGGAGACGACGCGCACTCGGTCGCCGTACTTTTCTCCGAAGAGCGCCATCGCCCCGCGGGCGATCGCTTCCTCGGTGGACTTGACCTCGGTCAGCACCGCGGTGTTCCGGACGATCTGATCGTTGACGATTCGCTCGATCTGCTGGAGCTCCTCACGTGTGACGGCCGCCAGGTGCACGAAATCGAACCGCAGCCGGTCCGGGGCGACGAGCGAGCCCGCCTGCTTCACGTGCGGACCCAGCACCTGCCGCAGCGCGGCATGGAGCAGATGGGTCGCGGTGTGATTACGGCGCGTCGCGTCGCGGATCTCGTCGACGACCTCGGCCGTGACGATCTGACCGCGCCGGAATGTCCCCGCATCGACGCGCGCGAGGTGCAGCCGAGGCCGCGCCTGGCTCGGCCTCACGAGGCGCTCGACCACGGCCATCGAGCCGTCGGCGCCGATGATGCGTCCGCTATCCGACACCTGCCCGCCCGACTCGAGGTAGAACGGTGTCCGCGCGAGGGCGATGTAGCCCTTCGCGCCCGCGTGCAAGGCATCGGTCGACGTCCCCGCCTCGTCGAAGATCGCGACGATCGTCGTCCCCTGCACCGTCGTTGCATCGTATCCATCGAATTGGTCGCCGGCCTCGTCGAGCGCCCGTTCCACCTCGGCGCTCATCGTGAGGGTGAACGCCTTCTCGGCACCCTTGAAAGCGCTCCCGGCGCGCGCCTTCTCGCGTTGGCCTTCCATCGCGCGCTCGAAGCCCTGGCGATCGATTGTCAGTTGACGCTGTCCGGCGAGGTCCTCCATGAAATCGAGCGGCACGCCCAGCGAGTCATACAGCCTGAAGGCATCCTCGCCAGGCACGACGCGGGAACCGGCGGCCGCGCGATCGAGGACCTCCTCGAGGCGGGGAAGCCCTGCCGTCAACACGGCGTCGAACCGATCTTCCTCGCTTCGGACGACGCGCACGATGTTGTCGCGGCCGGTGCGGAGCTCGGGGTAGGCGTCGCCCATTTCAGAGACGAGGACATCGACGAACGTGTGGAGCACCGGTTCGACAAAGCCGAGCTTCTTGCCGTGACGCATCGCGCGGCGCATGATCTTGCGCAGCACGTAGCCACGCCACTCGTTCGAGGGGACGACCCCGTCGGCGATGAGGAACGTCATGGCGCGAAGATGGTCGGCGATGACGCGCATCGAAACATCGGCAGGATCCTCCAGCGTCGCGGCGTATCGCCGGCCGGCGCGATCGCCGATGGCAGCCAGAATCGGCGTGAAGAGATCCGTGTCGTAGTTGGCGAGCTTGCCCTGGATGACGGCCGTAATGCGCTCGAGGCCCATGCCCGTGTCGATCGACGGCGCCGGCAGGGGAGTGAGCGTCCCATCCGCCTGGCGGTCGAACTCCATGAATACGTTGTTCCAGACCTCGACGAACCGGTCGCAGCTGCAGTCGATCCCCTGGCACGTCCTGCCGCGCCGCTCTTCGTCGCACGGCACATCACCGCCGCGGAAATAGTGAATCTCGGAACATCGGCCGCATGGGCCGGTCTCGCCCATCGCCCAGAAATTCTCTGCGAGCCCCAGCTCCGTAATCCGAGCCGCGGGCACGAGCGCCGCCCAGATCGCCTGCGCGTCTGCATCGCGGGGAATGCCCGCTTCACCTTTGAAGATCGTCGGAAAGAGACGTTCAGGGGACAGCTTCCACGTCGTAGTCAGGAGCTCCCAGGCAAACGGTATCGCTTCTTTCTTGAAATAGTCACCGAACGAGAAGTTGCCCAGCATTTCGAAGAACGTGTGATGCCGGAGCGATGGCCCGACGTTGTCGAGGTCGTTGTGCTTGCCGCTGACGCGCATGCATTTCTGCGTTGTCGTCGCGCGCGTGTAGGGCCGCTTCTCGCGGCCGAGAAACGCGTCCTTGAATTGATTCATCCCCGCGTTCGTGAAGAGCAGCGTCGGGTCGTCGCCAGGCACCAGCGGGGCACTGGGGACAATCGTGTGTCCCTGGCGCCGGAAGTATTCGAGGAAGCTGCTGCGTATCTCGTTGGAGTGCATGAGGGTTAGCTCTCAGCTGTGAGCTCTCAGATCCGTGTTGTCAGTGTTGTCCGTGGCCCGAATTGTCCGTAGTTCTTATTCTACTTTGTCGTCTTTGGTCCGCCGCAGCCGGCGGAGTGACTCGACGACCACGGCCGGCGTGAACCCCTGACGCATCAGGAACTGATAGAGGCGCGCGTACTCCGCCGCGTCTGCAGGCCGTGGCCGCCCACGAAGCTTCTTCTGGAGCGCGCGTGCGACGAGTGACCGCTCGTCCTTCTCCCCGAAGACCTCGCTGACCACTTCGGCCGCGACTTCCTTGTCGACGCCGCGGGCCTGGAGCTCGCGAACGACGCGCAGGCGCCCCCGCCCCTTGATCTCGACCGCGGTGCGCGCGTGTGCCTGCGCGAGCCGCCTGTCGTCGAGGCTGCCAATCTCGAGGAGATGTTCGATCGCCGCGTCGACCTTGTCTTCGGCGTGCTGACGGGCGAGCAGGCGGTCACGGCACTCGGTGACGGTGAGCGCGCGCCTGGCCAGGAAATGGAGCGCGTCGAGGTACGCGGAGGGCCGCGTCTCAGCTCCCAAACCGGATGATGTCCGGCTGGACGCCGCTCTGCTTGGCCATCTCATCGCGTGCCAGCTCCGCCGTGGTCGAGATGCCCTGGACCTTGAGCTTGAACTCGTCGAGGTTGGAAGCCCAGCGCATCGCTTCATCGAGAGTCACGAACCCCTGCTGATACAGATTGAAGATTGACTGGTCGAAGGTCTGCATCCCGTACTGGGAGGTGCCGGAAGCGATGGCGCCGTGGATGTGGTTCGTTCGGTCCTTGTCGACGATACAGTCGCGGATGAACGGCGTCGCGATCATGACTTCGACGGCCGGCACCCGGCCGAGACCGTCAGCACGCGGCATGAGCCGCTGAGAGATCGCCGCCTTGAGCACCGTTGAGAGCTGGATGCGGATCTGGCGCTGCTGGTGCGGCGGAAATACCGAGATGATGCGAGTGATCGTTTCGGTGGCGTCGAGCGTGTGCAGCGTCGAGAACACGAGATGGCCTGTTTCGGCCGCGAGGAGCGCCGTTTCGACCGTTTCGAAGTCGCGCATTTCGCCGACCAGGATGACGTCGGGATCCTGCCGCAGGGCGCTGCGCAGCGCCTGCGAGAACGAGGCCGTATCGACGGCGACCTCGCGCTGACTGACGATCGACTGGTAGTCCCGATGGAGATACTCGATCGGGTCCTCGACCGTCATGATGTGCGCGGCGCGCGTCGAGTTGACGTGGTCGATCATCGCCGCGAGCGTCGTGCTCTTCCCGCTGCCCGTCGTGCCCGTGACCAGCACGAGACCGCGCTCTTCCTCGGCGATGCGTTTGAGGACCGGCGGAAGCCCGAGCTCGTCGATCGTACGGACTCGCGTCGGGATGACGCGCAGCACCATACCGACCGTGCCGCGCTGCTGGAAGACATTGCACCGGAAGCGGCCCAGCCCCGTGACGCTGTAGGCGAGGTCGACCTCCTGCGCGCGCCGGAACTTCTCGTGGTGCTCGGGCGAGAAGAGCACGCTCGCCATTGCTTCGGTGTCGAGGCGATCGAGCCGCTTCTCCTCCGAAGCGACGACCAGGCTGCCATTGACCCGCATCATCGGGTAGCTGCCGACCTTGAGATGCAGGTCGGAGGCTCCAGACGCGGCGGCAATCTTCAGAAGGTCATTGAGATGCATGCGCCGACTGCAATGTCTTCTGGGTAGCGCCGGGCGAGACGTAGGTCAGCCAGCCGTGCGTGTCGGGCGTGACGCCATTGATGATGTCGAAGAACGCCCTCTGGATGGCCTCGGTGATCGGCCCGCGCTGGCCCTTGCCGACGAGGATCTTGTCGACCGACCGGATCGGCGTGACCTCGACGGCCGTGCCGACGAAGAACGCTTCATCGGCGATGTAGAGCAGCTCGCGGGGGAGCAGCTCCTCGCGCACCTGGAAGCCCAGATCCCTTGCAATCGTGATGACCGAGTTGCGCGTGATACCGGGGAGGATGGCCGCCGACACCGGCGGCGTATAGAGGATGTCGTCGCGCACCAGGAAGATATTCTGGCCGCTGCCTTCGCTGAGAAACCCGGCCGTATCGAGCGCGATACCTTCGCTGTAGCCGTCGGCGAGCGCGGCCATCTTGATCAGCTGCGAGTTGGCATAGTTGGCCGAGCTTTTCGCGAGCGCGGGAAAGGTGTTCGGGGCGGCACGCGTCCACGAGCTGACGACGACATCCGCGCCACGTTCCAGGGCTTCCTTCCCGAGATAGGCTCCCCACTCCCAGGTGAGGATGGCCGCATCGACGGGGCAGGAAGATGGGTCGACGCCGAGCGTGTGGTAGCCACGATAGACGATCGGACGGATGTAGCACGCCTTGAACGCATTGGCTCGAATCGTCTCGAGGACGGCAGACGTCAGCGTCGCCCGGTCGACCAGCGGTTCCATACGGTAGATCTTTGCCGAATCGAAGAGGCGGCGCATGTGCGCATCGAGCTGAAAGCAGGCCGAGCCGCGCGGCGTATCGTAGCAGCGGGCGCCTTCGAATACGGCGCTTCCGTAGTGGATGACGTGCGACGCGATATGGATCTTCGCGTTTGCCCAGTCGACGAGCGACCCGTTCATCCAGATTTTCCCGGAGCCGGTGAAGGCCATCACTACTCCCAGCAGACAAAGGAGACAGAAAGGCGAAAGCTGATTTTAACATACGCCGCGGGGTGGGACGGCCGGTCCAATCGCGAACTGGCCCGGTTTTATTGGGTTTCTCCACAGAACGGGCAGCGATCGCTCCTCGCGTGCAGTGGCTTGCGGCACTGCCAGCAGAACTTCGGGGATGCCGCCTCGCGGTGGCGCCCGCGCGGCGCCGGAGGCTCGTCGCGTCCGCCGGCGGGTATTCCAACGACTGGCGTTCGGCGCGGCCTGGGGGCGGTGCGCACCGCGAGCACGGCCTCGAGAAGGTCGGCGGCGCGCTGATAGCGAACCGCAACGTCGGGCGCGAGCGCCCGCATCACGATGTCGTTGACTTCCCTGGGAATCGACGGATTCTTGATGCGCGGCGGCGTGACGAGCTCGCCGGACATCAGCTTGTCGAGGTCGGCCGGCGCCGGCGTGTCATACGGCAGGATCCCCGTCAGCATCTGATACATCGTCACGCCGAGCGAATAGATGTCCGAGGCGAAGACCGCCTTGCCGTGGAACTGTTCGGGCGCCATGTACGGCGGACTGCCGATTACCGTCGTGCCGTGCGCGGCGATCTCGAGGAAGCGGGACGTGCCGAAATCGGCAACCTTCAACATGTCGTTGTCGGTCACGAGCACGTTGGCGGGCCGAAGGTCGCGGTGAATCACGCCCTGGCGGTGCGCATGGTCGACCGCGTTGCAGATCTGGCAGGTGAAGTCGAGCGCGCGGTTGAGCTCGAGGGCCCCTTTGAGGGCGATGATGTTCTCGAGCGTTTCTCCTTGCACGTATTCCATCACGATGAAGAAAACGTTGTCCTGTTTCTCGGCGGTCGTGATAGCGACGATGTTCGGATGGCTCACGCTCGCGAGCAGGCGCGGTTCGCGCAGCAGCTCGCCGAAGTCGAGCCCCTGTCGGTGCGGCACCTTGATGGCGACCTTCTTGTCGATCCAGGTGTCGTGGGCGAGGTAGACGGTACCGAAACCGCCGCTGCCGAGCGGCGCGGCGATCTTGTATTTGCCGAGTGTCTGACCCCGGAACAGCAATTTTGAATGCTGAATGCTAAATGCTGAAGTGAATAACGAATGCCCTATTCGGAACCACGAACCCAGAACGACGAACCCAGAACCCCGAATCCAGACCCACGAACTCAGAACGACTAAGATCGCATGCAGTATAACGCGAATGCGATCCCGTAAAATCGACCTGTGACGACGCGTCCGCGGTTTTATGCGCCAGACCTCGACCCGTCCCGTGGCGAGACGATCCTGTCATCGGACGAATCGCACCACCTCGTACGCGTGATGCGGTTGGTGGCGGGTGATGAGGTCGCGGTCTTTGACGGACACGGTCACGAGTTCCGCGCGCGCGTGGCTCGTGCAGATCGCGACGGGGCCACCGTGACGCTCGGCGATCCGGTCCTCACGGCACCCGATCCGCTGGTACCCACGGTGCTCGTGCAGGCAGTGCTGAAGGGCGACAAGATGGATGGAGTGGTGCGCGATACGACGATGGCGGGCGTCGCGCGCATCGTGCCGGTCGTGACCGAACGATCGCTCGTCGGGTTGTCCGCACTCGGGCGCGCTCACGCGCACGAGCGGTGGCAGCGGGTCGCCGTCGCGTCAGCAAAGCAGTGCGGTCGTGCCCGGCTGCCCGCGATCGATCCGCCGCGGTCATTTGGCGACTGGCTGGAGGCACCGTTCGAGGGACTTCGCCTGCTCTTGTCCGAACCGTCGTCCGGCGCGGACGCCATCCTTCCAATGCGCGCGACCCTCGCCGGCCCTTTTCCCCAGGCTGTCGCCTGCATCGTCGGGCCCGAGGGCGGATGGTCTGCGGCCGAGCGTCAGGCGGCCCTGGCGGCCGGATGCGCGCTCGCCAGCCTCGGGCAGATGACGCTGCGCGCCGATGCCGTGGGGCTGGTCGCCGTCTCGCTCGTCAACTTTGCGTTCGATCGCTAGGCAGCATCACGATTTTCTAGGAACCGCGATGGGCTGGGCAGGACCCCGACGTGAAGGCGATTCGACGGCCCTGGAGGCGACTCCTCAACAAAATAGCAGCAAAATACGGTGCCGCCTGAGCCTCTCAGCCACTTCACCGCCGAAAGTCGTGACGCAGTCGTCACACCAAAGCGGGAGCGGTTGAGGTAGGATACGGTTTCAACAGTCGCATCCCGAGTCGGAGGTGACGGATGCGTAGTTTCGCTCCTGAATACGTGCGCCTTCTTGGCGTGCGAGGGCTGGTTGGAGCAGCGACAGCAAAGCTGCGTCGCCGGCCTGTAATGTGCCGCGTACGTCCGCCGGGCCTCCGGCACGAGTTCGTCGTCCGGATTCCCTCCACCGACGTCCTTGTTTTTCGGCAGGTCTTCGATCGGCGGGAATACGACTTCGAAGTTCGGCGCCCGCCGCGCGTAATCGTCGATGCAGGCGCCAACGTCGGCCTGTCGTCGATCTTCTTCGCCAACAAGTACCCCAACGCGCGGATCATTGCAGTCGAACCCGAAGCGCGCAACTTCGCCATGCTCGCAAACAATGTTGCGCCCTACCCCAACGTGACTCCGGTGGAAGCGGCGATCTGGAGCGAGAACACCGACCTCGACCTGTTCGACCCGGGGATCGGCCACTGGGGATACCTGACGCGCCGATCCACGGACGCGGTGACCGGCACGTGGTGTCAGAAGGTTCGGGGCTTCACCCTCGACCGGCTGATGGACGACTTCGGGCTGGCGCACGTCGACGTTCTCAAGCTGGACATCGAGGGCGCGGAACGAGAGGTGCTCGACAACCCGACCGCGTGGATCGGGCGCGTAGACGCCATCATCGCGGAACTCCACGACCGCTTCCAGAGCGGCTGTGAGCGGGTGTTCCTGACTGCCACCGAGTCCTTCGAGGAGCACTGGCATCAGGGCGAGCTCGAGTTCGTCGCCCGCCACGAAGGCGTCACCCTTCGGCCGTTCAGCCAGTTCTAAACACGCCCGCAGCCCAGTCGCCTTCACTAATCTCGTGTTCAGCGGCCCGGCCGAACACGCGGGCGATGTCGGCGGCCTCTGCGGTGCTGATTCCGCTGACGATGAGTTTCCCTCGAGGCTCAACCAGTCCCACCAGGCGGGCCGCATGTTTCTGGATGACTGCGCCCGTGAGGTTAGCCACGACCACATCTGCGGATTCACCCTGAAATGATGCGAGGTCGGCCTCTCGCACGTCGACGATGGTGGCGACGGCGTTGCGGGCGACGTTCTCGCGCGCATTCCGCAGCGCCTCGGGATCCTCGTCGAACGCAACAACAGACGACGCTCCCAGCTTCGCGGCGGCAATCGCGAGTACTCCGGAGCCGGTCCCGACGTCGATCACACGCCTCCCTGTCAGCTCGACGTTCTGCAGGAGCGCCAGGCACAGCCGTGTCGTTTCATGATGTCCGGTTCCGAAGCCGGTCGAAGGGTCGATCACGATGCGGATGTCAGAGGCCGGGGGCCGGAGGTCAGAGGCCAGGGGTCCAGAGGCCGGCTCGTGCCACGGAGGGGCGACGATGACGCGGCCAATGCGAATCGCGGTGAGGTGCGCCTGGCTCCGCCGGGCCCATCCCTCGTCGGGTACGTCGACGGGGGAGATGGCCAGCAGACGATCGCCAAGAGATGCTCTCAGCGCGTCGGCCGCCGCGTCACGTTGTCGGGCTGTCTTGAAGAAGGTGCGCCAGCCGTCAGCGGATTCGTGCTCGTGAATCGCCTGCGGCTCGAAGTCGTCGAGCAACGCCTGCACAAGCTCGCAGAGCTCAGCAGCGTCGGAACCGGACCTCCAGGAGAGGTCCAGTGCCGGGAAGCTACTCACCCAAAGATATCCTTCACGCGTTCGAAGAACGGTTTGTCCCCGGCGTCCTGACGATCGAGTTCGTCCACCTGCTGCGGGAGCGTCTTCGAGAGTTCCTCGAGCAGGTGCTTCTGTTCCTTGGTGAGCTTGGTCGGGATGGCGACGCCGGCGATCACGTGGAGGTCGCCATGCCCGCGGCCCGACACGTTCGGCATCCCCTTGCCGCGCAGTTTGAAGCGCGCGCCCGATTGCGTTCCAGCCGGGATGTGGAGCTCCTCACGGCCGTTGAGCGTCGGGACCTTGATGTTCCCGCCCATGGCGAGCGTCGGGTATCCGATCGGGAGCTCGCAGAAGAGGTCGTCGCCCTCCCGGTGAAAGAAATGGTGCTCCTGCACGTGCACGACGACGTAGAGGTCCCCGGGAGGACCGCCGGCCGAGCCGTGCTCGCCCTCGCTCTGCAGGCGAAGCCGCTGGCCGGTGGCGATCCCGGCAGGGATCTTCACCGTGAGCTTGCGTTCGCGGCCGACGCGGCCCGCTCCGCGGCACGTCTGGCAGGGCTTGGCGATGGTTTTTCCGGTGCCCCGGCAGTTCGGGCACGGGCGTGCGACGGTCAGGAATCCCTGCTGGTAACGAAGCTGGCCAGTGCCCCGGCACTGATTGCACGTCTCGGCGGACGTACCCGGCGCGGCGCCCGAACCCGCACACGTCTCGCAGGATTCTTCGCGCGGGATCTGGATCGTCGTCTCGGCACCGATCGCCGATTCCTCGAAGGTGATCTCGAGGTCGTAGCGCAGATCCGATCCACGCTGCGGGCCGCCACGGCGCCGGCGGCTGCCGAAGATATCGCCGAACCCGAACGCGTCGCCCAGCCCTGCGAAGATGTCGGAGAAGTCTGCGAAGATCGTCGGGTCGAACCCGGCGCCTCCGGCGCCCCCGTTCACGCCGGCGTGCCCGAAACGGTCGTAGAGCCCCCGCTTCTCACGATCGGCGAGGATGGCGTAGGCCTCGGCGGCTTCCTTGAATCGTTCCTCCGCCTCGCGATCGTTCGGATTCCGATCGGGGTGGTGTTGCAGCGCGAGCTTGCGATACGCGCTCTTGATCTGCGGGTCCGTCGCCTCGCGCTCGACGCCCAGTACCTCATAGTAGTCGCGCTTGCTCACGCTTGGCTTCGCCCCCTGGCTTCGGTTAGGCATCTTTTCTCACTGCTCGCGGGGCCCCACCCCCGCTCGCTCTCGCTCGGCGACTTCGCGCCTCGCTCGGGCCGCAGGCGCTGCGCTCCGTGTTGTAGGTGGTGCTACTCACCTTTGGCCACTTTGACGATCGACGGGCGTATCAGCCGATCGCCCAGCATGTAGCCGCGGCCGAACTCCTCGATGACTTCGCCGTCGCGCCGCCCGTCGGCGGGCTCGTGCGCGATGGCCTGGTGGAAGTGCGGGTCGAAATCGGCCCCGAGCGCCTCGATCGGCCGCACGCCTCGCTTGCGGAGGATGTCCAGGAGCTGACGATGGATGAGCTCCACGCCGCGGCGATAGGCTTCCGCGCCATCCGCGCCCGTCTCGGCCTTCAGCGCGCGTTCCAGGTCGTCGACGAGGGGAAGGAGATCGCGCACGACGTCGGCGGTAATCGCCTCCGACATGCTCTGCCGGTCGCGCTCGACGCGCTTCCGGTAGTTGTCGAACTCGGCGGTCTTGCGGAGCAGCCGATCGTAGTAGTCGTCGCGCTGCCGCTGGAGCTCGTCCGCGTCGGCGACCGCTGACCCCTTGTCAAACGTTTCGACGGGATCAGAAGTGGATTGTTCGTTGTTGTCGTTCATGATGCCCGAGGTTCTCAACTCTTCGCGCCAACGACCTTGCTGATGACGCGCGACAAGCTGTCGACCGCGTTGATGGCGCGGGAGTAATGCATGCGGGTTGGACCGATGACGCCGACTGCGCCCGTACCGCGGCCGTCGGAGTAGGTTGCGAAGATCAGGCTGAAGCCCTGGAGCTCGCTCGACTGATGCTCTGACCCGATGACGACCGTCAGGCCGTCGCCGCCGATGTAGTCATCCAGCAGCCGGACCAGGCGCGCTTTCTCTTCAATCATCTGCAGCAGCGCGCGCAGTGTTGCGAGGGTGACGTCGGGGTCGTCGCCGCCGATGTCCTCGAGCAGCATCGACGTGCCCTGCACGAATACGGCCGGCTCCGAATCGACGTGCGCCAGAGTGGCGCTGGCCAGGCGCAATGCGCGCCCCATCAGGACGTCGTAGAGCGTGCGCTCCTCGCGCAGACGTTCGAGCACCATGTGCCGTACGTCGAGCAGCGTGCGGCCCTTGAATTCACTGTTGAGGTAGTTGGCGGCCTGCTGCAGCTCTGCGCGATCGTACTGCTCAGTCGGCTCGATCGCCTTGTGCGAGACGTGACCGCCTGCCGCGACGACCACGACGAGAATCTTTCCCCCGTCGAGCGGCACGAAATTGAGATGCTCGAGCGTGGTCGTATCAGCGGACGGGGCGATGGCGAACCCGACCTGATGCGACGCGCGCGAGACCTCCTGCGAGACGTGCGAGAGGAGATCGTCCACGGTTCCCGCGCGGCGGAGCCGGGCTTCGACGTTCGGTGCGGGCCTCGACGCGCGCCGCTCGGCCAGCACGCCATCGACGTAGTTGCGGTAGCCGAGGTCGGTCGGTACTCGTCCCGCTGACGTGTGCGGCTGACGGACATAT